>CAFBNA010000001.1_pt1 | contig 44899 bp, 39 predicted proteins | sample 7269141 | NCBI WGS metagenome assembly CAFBNA01 (sample SAMEA6814080, study PRJEB35770) | uncultured Microthrixaceae bacterium | biome: Freshwater; feature: Freshwater reservoir; material: water | place: Czech Republic | collected 2017-05-23 | depth 30m m
CTCGTTGGGCTCGTCGAGTCCCTCATTGAGAAACATTTGGCACGTGGCTACCCCTGGGCTCGCTCTGCCCCGATGACGGTCGATTGTCTCCAAGGGGCTTGGGAATCTCCTTGATCTCGTGGTTCGTCGCGTCTCGACGGCGGCCTGGCCGTCGGGGAATCCCGGGGCTGGGCATGCCGAAATTCGACCGATTTGGGCCCAGCGGGAAGAAAAGGGCGGGATGTACTTGCGAAGTGGGGGGAAGTGGGGCAATATGTCTGCTCGTAGGGGCTCCGTGGGGAGCCGGTGGAGAGGATTGCAGGCATGTTCGTTGGGACGTTCGAGCATTCGCTCGATGACAAGGGCCGAGTGGTCCTTCCCGCGACCTTCCGCGCCCAGTTGGTCGACAAGGGCTTTATTTCCCAGCTCGACCGCTGTCTCGGCCTCTGGACCGAAGAGGGCTTCGGTGAAATGGCCACCCGTCTCCAGGACAAGGTCCGTTCGGGTGACACCTCTCAGGAATCGCTCCGTGCCTTCGCCGCCAATGCCCACGAAGTCCGACCCGATTCACAAGGTCGCATCACCATTCCTCAGCGCTTGCGCGATTTCGCCTCGCTCGACAAGGAAGCCGTCGTCATTGGCGCCTTCGGACGTATCGAGATCTGGAACGCCGGCCGCTGGAACGACCAAGCCTCACTCGCCGACGACAGCCTCACCCAAGCCGTTACGTCCTTGGGGCTCTAGTCCGTGTCATGTCCCCCCTGTCCCTGACCCACCAACGAAAGGACCACTCCTGCGACCGAGCCGGTCGCCCGATTTTCAGCTGTCTCTCGGAACACACGATGGAAGGCCCCTACTCCGCCCGCTTCCCATCGAGCCCGACCGGGGAGAAATCCCGGCGGGCGCCGGTGTTCCGAGGGACTGCTGAGGACCGGTACCGGCTCTGCCGACTGGCTCAGCAGCGAGAGGTATCTGTCATGGCCGAGACCCACGAATCGTTCGATCACCGCCCGGTGATGCTCGACGAGATCGTGGCGGCCTTCGCATCAGTGCCAGCTGGGTGGGTCATCGACGCCACCCTCGGTGGTGCTGGACATGCGACCGCACTACTTAAAGCGCACCCGCACCTTTCTGTGCTTGGTATCGACCAGGACCCCGACGCGCTTTCGGTTGCTCGTGAACGCCTTGCTCCGTTCGGTGATCGCGCTCGAACCGTTCAGGCTCGATTCGATTCGTTTGCGGCGGTCATCGATGCGGAACTCGCCGATCAACAAGTTGTTGGCGCGCTCTTCGACCTTGGTGTGAGTTCTCCGCAGTTCGACCGGGCCGAGCGAGGCTTTAGCTACCGCTTCGATGCGCCCCTCGACATGCGCATGGATCCGTCTCGTGCGCTCAGCGCGATGACCGTTGTTAACGAGTATGACGAAAAAGATCTTGCTCGCGTGCTTCGCGAGTTCGGCGATGAACGTTTCGCCGGTCGTATCGCTCGAGCGATCATCGCTGCTCGACCAGTTGAGACCACAACGCAACTCGCAGAGATCACTCGCGACGCGATTCCTGCACCTGCCCGCCGAACGGGTGGCCATCCGGCCAAGCGAACCTTTCAGGCGATTCGTATTGAAGTGAACAACGAGCTCGTTGTGCTTCCCGTTGCGCTTGAAGCGGCGATTGATGCGTTGAGTCCTGCAGGCCGTTTGGTGGTTTTGTCGTATCACTCGGGTGAAGATCGCATCGTCAAGCAGGTCATGCGTGATGCCGAATCCGGCGGCTGTACGTGCCCCACGAATCTGCCATGCGTTTGTGGCGCCGAGTCGACGGTTCGGCTTGTTCGTCGCGGCGGAACCACACCGAGCGCATCCGAACGTGAGAGCAACCCTCGTGCCGAAAGCGCCCGTCTTCGAATCGCGGAACGTTCATGACCAGCGCAAGAGTTGCCGCGGAAGGTCGTCGCTCCGCTGCTCTGCGCGCGCCGCAGGAGTCGACGCTTGAGGGGCTTCGGTCCCGACTCCGCCTTGTCGATCGCACGGCACCTGAACGTCGCCGCATCGGCTTGATTGCGGGCGTGGTCGGCGTCGTCGTCGTTCTTTTCGCAATTGCAGCCGCGCAGACCTTGATCATTTCGGAACAGGCGCACATTGATCGCGTCAACAATCGCATTTCGCAAGCAGAATCTCGTGCGGAGCAACTTCGCGTCGAGCTTGCCCAATTGCAGAGTCCGCAGAACATCACGACAGCAGCGACAACGAAACTCGGAATGATTCCGTCGCCGACGCCGGTCTACCTGCAGCCGAAGTCGACTGATGACGCACGTGCGGGAGAAACGCCACCGGCACCCGCACCGAAGACTGTTCCCAAGTCCACAGCGACAACCGTTGCCCCGAAGACGACACCGTCCACGGCCGCAAAGGCAACGACCCCGACGACTCTGGCGAAGCGATGAATCCGCCTCCCGGTCCAGGATCTCCATCAGTTGACCATCCGCCGAAGAGCGCTCCGTGGAACTCGCCTGATTATTTGCCGCGTGGTCGCCGTCGTGTGACCACACCGACGCGTCCAGCCCGGCACGCGACAGGACGCGGCACCACCGCTCCGCGCACATCGCGCCCGCCACGCGAGGTGCGTCCGGTCGAGCGTGTGCAGCGACGGGAGCGGGGGACAGAGCGCACTCCGGTCGCCTCCTCGGGTTACGCCACCCGTCAACCATCGATGCACGGATCGCGTCCAGCCTCAGAACTCATCCAAATTGCAATGGCTTCGACGACTGCGTCTGTGATCTCCTCGCTTCAGGGAGTCTTCGACCCCGCGAGCTCGGGCAAAGGCTCAAAGCCCGTCATGGTGCGAACGTCGGTCGGAAATCAACGTCGTAGGTCGCTACTCGTTCTGTTGGGCATGGTTGTGCTCTTCGCCATCGCGCTGACGCAACTCCTTAACCTGCAGTTCTTCGGTCGAGATCGCTACGTTGCCTACGGAGCAAGCCAGCGAACGAATACCCAAGTACTTGCTGCCGATCGCGGTGCGATACTCGACCGCAACGGCGCCGAACTTGTGATTTCGCGTCCCGGCCGTTCGATCTTCGTCGATCCGAAACTTGTCACCGACGCTTCTGCTGAAGCAGCGAAACTCGCTCCAATTCTTGGGCTTGATCCGCTGTTTGTTGAATCGAAAATGAATGGCAGCGGCCGCTTCGCTTATCTCTCGCGACGCGTGACGGCTGAAGTTGCCGACCAGGTGGAAGCTCTTGGACTTGCTGGTGTCGCGTTCCTTGAAGAAAGCGAACGCTTTGCGCCCGCAGGCGACTCGGCTCGGTCGCTTCTCGGGAGCGTTGATGTCGACAACGCGGGAATTTCCGGGTTGGAATCCCAATATGGCACAGCCCTTACCGGAACTCCGGGGAGTATCTCCCTTGAGCGCAGCCCAAAGGGGCACACGATTGCCGTCGGCGATCATTCTCTTACTCCTGCGCAAAAAGGTGACGACCTGAAGCTGACTATCGATCAGTCGATTCAGTTTGAAGCAGAGCGTTTGCTTGGTGAACAGGTGAAGGCAACCGGGGCAAAGGGCGGGGTCGCAATTGTCAGTAGGCCCGGTACCGGTGAAGTTCTGGCAATTGCTGACATGGTGCTCGATCCCGAAACAGGGCTTGTTCGTGTGAGCTCAAATAACACCGCTCTGACGACGCAGTACGAGCCGGGTTCGGTGATGAAAGTCGTGACGATCGCTGGCGCACTTGAAGCTGGTCAGATCAGTCCGACGACCCAATTCAATCTCCCCCCGACGCTCAAGATCTATGACGCCGAATTTGGTGAAGCGGAAGGTCGCGGCACCGTCACGTGGGACACCACCCAAATCCTCACGCATTCGTCGAACATTGGGACGATCAAGATCGGCCAAGGATTAGGCAAAGACGCGTTGTACTCAACGCAAAAGGCGTTCGGCCTTGGCGTCAAGACGGCACTCGACTTCCCAAATGAAACGTCTGGTTCGGTGCTCACTCCGTCGAAATACTCCGGCACGTCGCTTCCGTCGATCGCAATTGGTCAGGGCATCTCGGTGACGCCAATGCAGCTGCTTTTCGCTTACAACACGATTGCAAACCAGGGCATGTACGTCGCTCCGAAACTTGTCGACTCGACCATTGATGCTCAGGGCGTTGAACATCCTACTGCGGCGGGCGATTCGCATCGGGCAGTGAGTGCAGCTACTGCGGACAAGCTGAACATCATGATGCGAAACGTGGTGAACGAAGGCACCGGCCAGCACGCTGCGATCAACGGTTACTCGGTGGCTGGTAAGACGGGTACTGCTCGCAAGCCACAGCCTGGTGGCGGTTACACCGACAAGATGGGCGTCACTCGGTATCAGTCAACTTTTGTTGGATTTGTGCCAGCCCAGCAGCCGGCACTTTCGGTCTACGTCATGCTGGATGAACCGGGCGGCGATTACACGGGTGGAGCAACTGCTGCTCCTGTGTTCTCGAAACTTGGATCGTTTGCACTCAATCGTCTCGGTATCGCCCCCGCTGCTACCGACATCTCGCTTGGTGGTGCGCCGGTCTCGGCAGTGCTTGGTCTCCCGAGTCCGTCGACACAGGCAACTGTGACGGAAGGCGACCGTGTTCGAGCGCTGACCGCTGGTTCGCCGGAAGCAATTGCATTGTCGATACCGACCACGATTGCACCACCTGCATCGACAACAACAACGACCGCGGCGCGCAGAACCGCAGCGGTGAGGTAACACGTGCGACTGGCGACGATCGTTGCCGAATTGAATGACGTTGAAGTGGTGGGCCTCAGCGGCTCTCCAGCAGTTGCTGATCTCGAAATCACCGATGTGAATTTCGATTCCCGCCGTGTCGGTGCTGGCTCGCTCTTCTGCTGTGTCCGTGGCGTGACTGATGACGGACATCTGCACGCTGCAGAGGCTGTTGAAGCTGGAGCAGTCGCATTGCTCGTAGAACAGCGGGTTGAAGCTGACGTTCCTCAACTTGTGGTCTCGAACGTTCGGGAAGCAATGGCGAAAGCGTCGGCAACGTGTTTTGGGAATCCCGCCGACGACCTCATCGTTGTCGGCGTGACCGGCACGAATGGGAAGACCACGACAACGTGGATGCTTCGAAATATCTTCGCTGCTGCTGATCGCAACGTCGAGGTACTTGGCACGCTTTCAGGTGCACGTACGACTCCCGAGTCTCCTGATCTCCAGCGCCGCCTTGCTGAATGGCGTGATGACGGTGTTGAGGTTGTCGCAATGGAAGTTTCTTCGCATGCGATTGACCAGCATCGCGTTGATGCGATGAAGTTTCGCGTTGCGATGTTCACGAACTTAAGTCGCGATCACTTGGACTATCACGGGTCGATGGAGGAGTACTTCGAAACCAAGGCTCGTCTGTTTGGTCCCGAACGATGTGAATCAGCAGTCGTGAATCTCGACAGTCCTCATGGCCGACTTCTTGCCGATGCAGCGACAGTTCCGACAGACGGATACTCGCTTGATGAAGTCGACGACTTGCACCTCTCGGTTGCTGGCTCAACCTTTCTGTGGTCTGGGCATCGGGTTTCTCTCACTCTCGGCGGTCTGTTCAACGTGAGTAATGCACTAGGGGCTGCTCACGTTGCCCGAGCACTCGGTATTGACGACGCAACGATTGCCCAAGGGCTTTCGCTTCCGCTCATTGTTGAAGGCAGATTCGAGAGCGTCGATGCTGGGCAGCCATTTGCTGTCATCGTCGACTATGCCCATACGCCTGATGGCCTCGAACAACTTCTCATCGCTGCTGGCGACCTCGTTGAGGGGCGAGTCATCGTCGTTTTCGGGTGTGGCGGCGACCGGGATCAGTCCAAGCGCTCGATGATGGGCGAAACCGCAGTGCTTCGTGCCGACACTGTCATCATTACTGCAGATAACTCACGGTCTGAATCAACTGATCAGATCATTGCTTCGATTCTGGAAGGTGTGCAGCGGGTGCAGGGTCCTCGAGCAAGCGCAGTCACCGTTGAGCCCGATCGACGCGCTGCAATTTCCGCCGCACTCCAGAGCGCAGTGGCTGGCGACATTGTTCTTTTGGCGGGGAAGGGCCACGAAACCGTGCAGATCATCGGCGAGACGACGATTCCCTTCGACGATCGAGCAGTTGCGCGTGAGGTTTGGAAGCAACTGGAGGCCACTCGATGATTCGTCTCCTGATTGCTGCTGCGATTGCTCTCGGCCTTTCGTTATTCGGAACGCGTCTTTTGATCTCTTGGCTTGAGCATCGACGTATCGGCCAGCCCATTCGCGAAGATGGGCCGCAGGGTCACATCACCAAAGCAGGTACTCCCACCATGGGTGGCCTGGCGTTCGTAGCGGCAGCCGCTGTGGGCTGGTTCGTGAGCGATCTCAGTGGCGCCGTATTCACTCGACGGGGACTGTTGTGTATGGCGGCCATCATTGGCGCCGGACTTGTGGGCCTTCTCGATGACTCCATAAAGGTGTTCCGTGAGCGCAACCTTGGTCTGACCAAGCGAGCAAAGACGTTTGGTCTTCTCGTCGTTGCCGTGGCCTTCGCCGTTTCGATGCTGGCGTTCACCAATGTCACAACCTCGCTGTCGTTCACCCGTTTCGATTTTCCTGGAATCGAAATCGGAAGAATCGGTTGGGTAGTGCTGGCGGTTGTCATCTTTTATGCCACGACAAATGCTGTGAACCTCACCGATGGCCTCGATGGACTCGCTGCTGGTGCCTCAATCTTCGGGTTTGCGGCGTACACAGTGATTGCGTTCTGGGGTTTCCGTCATAACTCCATCTATGGCGATGAAAGCTTCCTCGATACTGCGGTTGTTTCGGCATCGATGATGGCGGCTGTTGCTGGCTTCTTGTGGTGGAACGCGGCTCCGGCTCGAATCTTCATGGGCGATACCGGGGCACTTGCGATTGGTGCAGGGTTAGCGGCTCTTTCGCTCAGCACCAACACGATTCTCCTCCTGCCCATCATCGGCGGACTCTTCGTTATGGAAACGGTCTCGGTCATGCTTCAGGTAGGCAGCTACCGGGCGTTTGGTCGACGGATCTTCCGAATGGCGCCGCTCCATCACCACTTCGAACTGGCGGGATGGCCCGAGACCACCGTCATTATTCGGCTTTGGATCGTGGCCGGCCTCTTCACCGCAGTTGCCCTCGGTCTCTACTACGCCGACTTCGTGCGATTGCCTGGGGTCATCGACTGATGGACGCGCCGACGCGCGGCCCATTGAGGTCGGCGCTCGTTTTCGGATTTGGTATCACCGGTCGTGCAGTTGCGACTGCGCTCGCCTCGCGAGGCATCGCGGTTGTGGCGGTTGACGAGCATCCCACCGACGCGATTCGCGCTGAGGCAGCATCAATGGGAGTGGAACTCGTCGAATCACCTTCGCCGCAGGATCTGACGCGCCTTGTCTCAGGGTGCGATCTTGTCGTTCCCAGCCCCGGAATTCCCGAATCCCATCCCGTCTTCGCGCTTGCTCAAGCGGCCGGAGTCGTGATCGAGTCAGAGTTCGATCTTGCCGATCGATGGGATTCGAGGCCGATCGTTGCGATCACAGGCACAGACGGAAAAACCACGGTGACCACGATGGTCACCGCGATGCTTCTCGCCTCCGGAGTACGGGCGATCGCGTGTGGCAATACTGAAACGCCTCTTGTTGAGGCCATCGCCGATCCCGATACTGAGGTCTTCGTCGTTGAAGCGTCCTCATTTCGATTGGCAACGACGCGTTGGTTTCAGCCCTCGGTTGCGGTGTGGCTGAACTTCGCGCCTGACCATCTGGATGCTCACGTTTCTCTTGCTTCGTATGAATCCGCCAAAGCGTCGATTTGGGAAAACCTCAATGCTGCTACCGGCGTGGCGGTCGCGTCAGCGACTGACCCAGTTGTACTTGCGAACCGGAACCCCGAGCTTTCAACGGTCACATTCGGTGGAGCCGGAACCGACGCCGACGCAACGGTGAGTAACGGTTTCCTTTGTTTGCCCGATGGCACCCAACTCGTTGCGATCGAAGAACTCCCTCGTTCCTTTCCCCATGACATCACGAATGCGCTTGCGGCATCGGTTGCAGCATCGGCCGCCGGTGCAACGGTCGAGGGCATTCGCCACACGCTTCGATCATTCAAGGGACTCCATCACCGAGTCGAATATGTGGGCGAAGTCAACGGCGTGCATTGGTACGACGATTCAAAGGCAACGACACCGCACGCGGTCGAAACAGCGTTGCAGGCTTTCGACTCGGTCGTGCTTCTTGCGGGCGGACGCAACAAAGGTCTCGACCTGAGTGTGCTCGGTGCGCACGTGCCGCCAGTGCGAGCGGTTGTTGCAATTGGTGAAGCCGCCGTTGAAGTGAGTAATGCATTTCAAGGGCGTTGCGAGGTTCGTCTCGTGGAAACTTCAATCACTGATGCAGTTGCTGCTGCTTCGGAACTTTCTCAAGTCGGAGATGTCGTCCTTCTGTCTCCCGGGTGCGCATCGTTCGATTGGTTCACTTCGTACGGAGAACGTGGCGATCGTTTTGCCGCAGCAGTTCGTGCTCTGCCGGGGTTCGTGGCGGAGGCGGTGCGATGAGCGCGACCGTTTCTGGAACTCGTCCGACGTTGGGTCGATTGCTGCGCTCAGCCCGAGCGCCCCAAAGCCGCACCACCGACTTCAAAATCTTGTGGGCGATCATCATTTCGCTCAATCTCTTCGGCCTGCTGATGATCCTGTCAGCGTCGTCGGTAACGGCGCTCTATCAATACGGATCGTCGTGGTACCAGTTCCGACTCCAGGCCATCTGGTTCGTTCTCGGATGCGGAGTGATGCTCTTCACCAGCCGCTATCCCTACGAGATGTGGTCGAAGTGGATGAAGTTGATCCTCTTTATCTCCGCCGGACTGATGGTTGCGGTGCTGATCCCTGGTCTTGGCGTTGCCGTCAACGGTTCAGCCCGTTGGATCGGATGGGGTCCGCTGCGGATGCAGCCATCGGAGATGGCGAAGCTCGCTGTCATTCTTTATGCCGCCGACACCCTCACTCGTCGAGTGGGCCAAATTGGTGATTGGAAAGCAGTACTTCGTCCAATAGTGATCGTCTTTGGCGTATTTGCGGTATTGCTGATGAAGCAGCCAAACCTCGGAACCACGATCATTCTTGCCACCATCGTCTTGGTGATGTTGTTCGTAGGCGGAGCGCCGGGCAAGCCGCTCGCCCTTCTTTCGGGAATGCTGGTTGCAGGCGCCACGTTGTTCGCGTTTACAGAGCCCTATCGATTCCGTCGCCTCATGGCATTTCGCGATCCGTGGGCTGACCCACTGAATACCGGTTTCCAAACGATTCAGAGTCAGGTTGGTTTTGCCAACGGGGGAGTCCTCGGTACCGGACTTGGTCAAGGCCGAGCGAAGTGGGGATTCCTTCCTGAAGCTCATACGGATTTCATTTACGCAATCATCGGCGAGGAAATTGGTCTTGTCGGGTCTGTTCTCGTTATAGCGATGTTCCTTGGATTTGCTCTCTTTGGTGTTCGGACTGCGCTTCACGCTCGCGATCGTTTCGGGATGTTGCTGGCGACTGGCATCACCACGTGGATCATCATTCAGGCGTTCATCAATATCGGCGCTTGTGTCGGAGTCCTTCCCATCACCGGTGTGCCGTTGCCGTTTGTGTCTGCTGGCGGTTCGTCACTCGTCTTCACAATGGCGGCATCTGGCATTCTCCTGAACATCGCCCGACAGGAACGCTGATGGGGAATCGGCCCATCGCCGATTCCGCCACGTATGCCCTCGTGGCCGGTGGTGGAACTGCAGGGCATGTGCTTCCGGGCCTTGCTGTTGCGAGTGCACTTGTTGATCGAGGGCACGAACGTTCGTCAATTCATTTTGTCGGTAGCGAGCGCGGACTCGAGCGAACGCTGGTGCCCGATGCGGGCTTCGGTGTCACGTTGCTTCCTGGCCGTGGCATCCAACGTCGCCTGACGCTCGAGAACATCGCTGCTGCTTGGGGGCTCTTGCGGGCAGTCGCAAAGGGCGTTGGCATTGTTCGCCGCCGGCGACCAAAGGTCGTTCTCGTACTCGGTGGTTACGCCAGCATTGCTTGCACAATCGGAGCAGTGATTTGGCGAGTTCCGATTGTTGTGATGGAGCAGAACGCTCGCGGGGGAGCAGCGAATCGACTCGCTGGTCGATTCGCAAAAGCGTGTGCCGTTCCGTTTGTTGAGACGGACTTGCCTCGAAGCGTTGTGACGGGAAATCCCGTTCGGGCCGAAGTGCTGGCGATCAATCGGGAACGCGACCGCGTTGCGGCTCGCGCATCGCTTGGCGTGACTGGTGATCGCACGTTCATCGCTGTCGTTACGGGTTCGCTCGGATCACGAAAAGTGAATGAAGCAGTGTTCGCTGCGGTGCCGAAATGGTCGACGCGGACCGATCTCTCCATCCGTCATGTCATTGGCTCTCGTGACTGGGAATCGGTGCAGGACTCGCTTCCCGAGGGTGACGGTCTCGAGTACCTCGCTGTGCGCTACGAAGACCACATGGACACGGTTCTTGCTGCGGCTGATCTGCTGATCGGTCGCGCCGGTGGCACAACCGTCGCCGAACTCGCTGAGGTTGGCGTTGCCGGTGTGCTCGTGCCGTTGCCAAATGCGCCCCGCGACCACCAAACAGCAAACGCAGCTGCGCTTGTTCGAGCAGGAGCAGCAGTGCTGATTCCCGATGCTGATCTCGATGGCGACCGACTTGTGGCTGAAGTGCAACCACTTCTGGACGATCCATCGAAACTCGAACGAATGGGAACGGCGGCGCACACATTGGCGCAGCCCGATGCAGCCGATGCGGTTGCTGAACTCGTGGAGCGTCATGCCCGTCGTTCCTGAAAGCGATCCATCTCCGTCACTTGCGACACCGCGTTCGATTCATGTGGTTGGGGTCGGTGGTCCCGGAATGTCGGCGATCGCATCGACGCTCGTAGGGATGGGGCATTCAGTGTCCGGAAGCGACGTCGCTGAATCCGCCGTGCTTGATCGTCTTCGCTCGGAGGGAGTTGTTGTGTTTGTCGGACATTCGCCCGACAACATCGCTTCAGAGACAGAGTTCATTGCAGTTTCAACGGCGATCCCCGAGGACAACCTCGAAGTCGTTGCCGCAAGGTCCCGCGCTATTCCGGTTGTCCGTCGGACGGCGTTGTTGCCTGCGATTGCGGCCGAGCGCCGCACGATCGCCGTCACGGGCACGCATGGAAAGACGACTACGTCGTCGATGCTTGCATTGGTGCTTCTCGAAGCGGGTCTCGATCCTGCGTTCCTTATCGGTGGAGATATCAGCCAACTCGGGATCAACGCGAAATGGTCGCAAGGGGAATGGTTCGTACTCGAGGCCGATGAAAGCGATGGTTCGGGTTTCACGGTTGACCACGAAGCGCTCATCGTCACAAATATCGAAGCTGATCATCTTGAACATCACGGATCATTCGAAAATCTCCGTTCTGCGTTCGAAACGTTCATTGCAGCAACACGCGGTCCGGTGGTGTTGTGTGCCGATGATCCAGAGACGGCAGCGATCGCTCGTGACTCCGATGCAATTACCTACGGACAATCAGAAGACGCCACTGTTCGCATTCTGAATCTGCAAGGTTCGCGAAGTGGAATCGATTTCGATGTCGTGCAGCGGGGAAAGATGGTTGGACACATCCACCTTCCCGTTCCCGGCATACACAATGCGCTCAACGCATGCGCGGTGGTCGCATTGGCCCTCGAACTTGGGGTCCCGTTTGAGGCATGTTCGGCGGCGCTTGAGAAGTTCGGTGGTGTACGTCGTCGGTTCGAACCGCGGGGCGAGGAACGCGGCGTGGTGTTCGTCGACGACTACGCCCATTTGCCCACCGAGATTGAGGCCGCGATCTCGGCTGGTCGCGATGGGGATTGGGGCCGTGTCGTCGCCGTCTTTCAGCCCCATCGCTATAGCCGTACCCAATCGTTATGGCGCGAGTATGCCGACGCCTTTGTCGACGCGGACCTTCTTGTCCTTACCGGCATCTACGCGGCAGGAGAAGCGCCCCGCGACGGGATCTCTGGGCAACTCATCGTCGACGCAGTCACCAATGCGCATCCCGAACAGGTCGTTGTCTACATCGAACATCGTTCTGAGCTAGCCCAACGTCTTGCAAAGGAACTTCGTGAAGGCGATTTGTGCCTAACGCTCGGCGCTGGCGATATCACCAAACTTGCTGACGAAGTCATTCCGCTTCTTGTTGATGGGGGAGCGTCGTGAATCGCAACGACATCGCAGCCGCGCTCGAGTCCACATTCGGCGATCGTGTTGAACGCGATGCTGCGCTTGGCGACCTCACGACCTACCGGGTTGGTGGACGCGCTTCGATTCGTGTTCGAGCGGAATCGGCGTCAGAGCTCGAAACGATCGGGAAACTCATCGCTGGGTCCGACACGCCTTTCGCTGTGCTTGGACGTGGTTCGAATCTGCTTGTCGCCGATGAAGGTTTCGACGGCATTGTCGTCACGCTGGGTGAAGGACTTGCGTCGATTGCTATCGCTGGCACGACGGTTCGCTCTGGCGGAGCTGCCCCACTTCCTGTCGTGGCCCGACGCACCGCTGCAGCAGGACTCACCGGATTTGAGTGGGCCGTTGGCGTTCCTGGTTCCATCGGTGGTGCAGTTCGCATGAATGCTGGCGGTCACGGTTCGGACATGGCGCAATCGCTTGTTCGGGTCAGCGTGGTGAATCTCGCGACTGGCGATCAAGCGCAACTGTCATTGGCTGAGCTTGAGTTGGGATTCCGTTCGTCGGCGCTTGGTCGTTCGCTTGTGGTGACCGAAGCGGAACTCGCTTTGGCTGTCGGTGATCGAGAACGTGCCGAGGCGGAGATTTCCGACATCGTTCGTTGGCGTCGAGAGAATCAGCCCGGCGGAGCGAACGCCGGCTCGGTGTTTGTGAACCCTCGTCCCGATTCCGCGGGCCGACTCGTTGACGAGGCCGGGGCAAAAGGGATGCGCTACGGATCGGCGGAAGTGTCGACCAAGCATGCGAACTTCATCCAGGTCGACGATGGCGGTTCGGCAAACGATGTCGCTGCGCTCATGGCCGCGGTGCGTGCGCAGGTGCACGAGCACACGGGTGTCGATCTGCACGCGGAAACACACGTTCTTGGTTTTGCTCCCGAAATCGCGGCGGCCGCCGGTGCTCGACGAGTCGAGGACCGCGACTGATGGCCGGCCGACTTCGCGATCGATCAGGATCCGATACCGAAATCGATCCGCGTATTGCCGCTCGCCGTGACGCGGTTGAAACCGAGAAGCGTCGTCGGCGCGGACGTTGGTGGCTCATCGCTGCGATCATCGCGGCGGTGGTCGTCGGGGCATGGTTCCTGACGCGCACACCGTTGCTCGACGTCGATCGCATCGAGGTTCGCGGCGCGGTTGCGACGACAGTCGATGACATCGTGGCCATTTCCGGACTCCGCACGGGCGAGGCGCTCCTCGAAGTCGACACGTCCGCCGCCGCTTCTCACGTCCGAGAGCTCCCGTATGTCAAGACCGCCTCGGTCGTTCGAAAGTGGGACGGGCTCGTCATCATCACCGTGACAGAACGAGTGCCAGTAGCGATCGCTGCTTCAGCTGATGGCGTGGCGATGCTGATTGACGGCTCAGGTCGCGTGATCGGGCCGCACGTGGCTGGCGACGGTGTCGAGACGGTTCTCATCGGGGTCGAAGCGGGGGCCCCAGGAACGGTCGTTGAGGGTGTGTCTGGTGCCCTCGAGGTGGCCACGCTGCTCACGCCGGGGATGCGAGCCCGCGTCGCTGGGATCGCGACTGCCCCAGACGGTTCTCTCAATTTGGCGTTGAGCCCCCAAGGCATCGTGATTATGGGACCGCCCACAGACCTCCCCGCCAAGGTCGACTCCCTGCGGATTGTGATGGGTCAGGTCGACCAACGGGACCTCGCCACCATCAATGTGGTGAATCCCTCAACCCCTGTGGTTGTGAGAACCCCGAAATAGCCCTATGGGGCGAGTAACCTCGCTCTAGTTCTTCCACGTCTTTCCGAAGTCCATCCTGCATTTCTCTCGAAGGAGCTCCCCATGGCCGCCAGTCCGCAGAACTACCTCGCGGTGATCAAGGTCGTCGGCGTCGGTGGTGGTGGCGTTAACGCCGTCAATCGCATGATCGACGCTGGCCTCAAGGGGGTCGAGTTCATTGCGGTGAACACCGATGCTCAGGCCCTCCTTATGAGCGACGCCGACGTCAAGCTCGACATCGGTCGCGATCTCACCAAGGGTCTCGGCGCCGGTTCCGATCCCGACATCGGCCGCGCCGCTGCTGAAGCGCACATCGATGAAATCGAAGAGTCACTCAAGGGCGCCGACATGGTGTTCATCACTGCAGGCAAGGGTGGCGGCACCGGCACTGGTGCAGCTCCCGTTATTGCTCAGGTCGCCAAGAGCCTCGGCGCACTCACCATTGGTGTGGTCACCCGCCCGTTCGGTTTCGAAGGCAAGCGTCGTTCGACCCAGGCCGATACGGGTATCAAGACCTTGAAGGAAAAGGTCGACACGCTCATCGTCATCCCGAACGATCGTTTGCTTACGGTCTCGAATGACAAGACTTCCGTTCTCAACGCCTTCAAGATGGCCGACGAGGTCCTTCTCCAGGGCGTTCAGGGCATCACCGACCTCATCACGACGCCGGGCCTCATCAACACCGACTTCGCCGACGTCAAGATGATCATGAGCGACGCCGGTTCGGCGCTTATGGGCATCGGTTATGGCTCGGGCGAAGGTCGTGCGGTGGCTGCGGCCAAGGCGGCGATTTCCTCGCCGTTGCTCGAAGCCTCCATCGAAGGCGCACGCGGCATCCTTCTCACCATTGCCGGTGGAAGCGACCTCGGCTTGTTCGAAGTCAACGAAGCAGCCGAGATCATTCATGGTGTTGCGCACGCCGATGCCAACATCATCTTCGGCACGGTTATCGACGACGAAATGGGCGACGAAGTTCGTGTCACCGTCATCGCCGCTGGTTTCGACCGCTGGGACGGCGAAGTGCGTCCGGGTCGTTCTGCCCGTGACGATCGCCCGATCGCCCGCGACGTGTTCTCCACTGACGGCGACCTCGATGATGACGGCGACTTCGACGTTCCGTCATTCCTTCAGTAGTTACGTCTCCGCCCGGTGCGGTTCTTTGATCGAGCGCTCGTCAACGGGCGCTCGATCCGCGTCCGGAGCACAGAACGATCCGACGGCGACTTTTCCGTTGGGCACGTCGGTCCCGAACTCGACGCTCGTCGCCGCGCTGTTGTCGATCGACCGTGGGTGTGGCTCTCACAGGAGCACGGCACGTCGTGTGTCGATGTCGATGACGTTGGTCTCGACGGTGCACGCGGCGCAGCAGCCGATGCCTCGGTGACGACTCGAACCGATCTCGCACTTTCGATTCAGACGGCCGATTGCATTCCACTAGCGCTGTGGTCTGACGACGGAGTTATTGCCGCCGTGCACGCAGGGTGGCGCGGACTTGAGGCTGGCGTGATTGAAGTGGCAATCCGTTCGATGCAGGCCCAAACCTCAGCTCCGCTTTCTGCGTTCATTGGCCCATCAATCGGGCCAGAGTGCTACGAGTTCGGTGTCACCGATCTCGATCGGCTTGAAGCAACGTTTGGTCCCGGAATTCGCGCAACGACCAATGATGGCCATCTCGCACTCGATGTCCGCGCCGGTGTTCGTTCCGAACTCCTTCGGCTCGACGTTGCAACCGAGGTCGACGACGATGCATGCACGGCATGTGCGGGAAACTTCTTTTCGCATCGGGAGCGAGCAGATACTGCTCGTCAAGCCACCGTGATCTGGATCGAGGAAGCATGAGCACTCCAGTGAACCCGCAACTCGTGTCGGAAAATATTCACGACCTTCAGGATCGACTCGCGCGCTTATCTCCTGATCGAGACGTACGAATCGTTGCAGTCACAAAAGGATTTGGTGTTGACGCGCCTCGGGCAGCGCTTGCGGCTGGGATCACCATGATCGGCGAGAACTACGCGCAAGAACTTGTTGCGAAGCACGAAGAGCTGTCATCTGAAGAACGTGAGCGCATCGAGTGGCACTTTCTCGGACGATTACAGCGCAACAAAGTTCGAAGCTTGGTCTCGATCGTTTCGGTCTGGCAGAGCGTTGATCGTGTCGAGTTGATTGACGAAATCGCTCGGCGTGCTCCGGGGGCAAAGGTCATGATCCAGCTCAACCTGAGCGAGGAGCCCCAGAAGGGGGGAGCCCCACTTTCTGAAGGTGCTGCGCTTGTGGCCCATGCCCGCGACCTCGGTCTTGATGTTGTCGGCCTTATGGGAGTGGGCACTGCGGGAGATGCGGCCGACTCGTCTGTGGCGTTTGGGACGCTGGTCGCTCTCGCCGAGGAATTGGGCCTGCCTGAGCGTTCGATTGGCATGTCCGACGACCTCGAAGTGGCGGTCGGGCAAGGTTCAACCATGGTGAGGGTTGGTACGGGGCTCTTTGGGGCGCGGGCCCCTCGAACTGGGGTTTGACGGGCCAAGATCGGCGGTCCCCGATAGCGAATGTCGTCAATCGGCGCGGACCAACTAACCTGCCGTGTCGGACCGGGGGGGAGTTCCCCCGCACGGAGGGTCAGATGTCTTCGATGTGGCGCAACGCCATGGTGTACCTCGGGCTTGGGCCCGACGATGAATACGACGATTACGCGGCGTCACCCGATGATCGCCCGTTACCGCCACCGCCTGCACAGGTAGCGCGTCAGCAACCTGCGCGCCCGACCGGCACGGTGCGCGCACGCCCGCCAGTTTCGAGCGGGCCAGTGTTGTCCACGCCACCAGAAACCGGAGAGGTTTCGGCTGTTCGTCCTGTCGCCGCACCGAGCTCGTCTGCAACATCTGCTGGATTTGGGGACGCTTCAAAGCCACGTGTACGTGCGGTGCCTCGCCGTCAGTCGGTTCGCCCTCTCGTTGTGGCACCGACGCGGTTCAACCAGGCCCAAGACGTCGCCGACAACTTCAAAGCGGGCAAGGCCGTTGCAATGGACCTTGCTGACGCCGATGGCGATTTAGCTCGCCGACTCATCGATTTCTCCAGTGGACTTTGCTACGGAATCGGCGGCTCGATGCAGCGCCTTGGGCGTTCCTCGGTGTACCTCATTCTTCCGGTCGGAGTCGATGTGCCCGAGGAAGAGCGAGCTCTTCTGCTCGACTCTGCCGGCGAAGAATTCTGATCCACCGCCGTGTGGGTTCTGATTCATTACATCGCACAGATCTATCTGCTGTGCCTCCTCGGTCGCATTGTGCTGAGTTGGTTTCCTCCGTCAGGCCCCGGCCCGGTGGAAACACTCAGGCAGGTTCTCTTTCGGATCACCGAGCCGGTGTTGGGGCCAATCCGTGCCCTGTTGCCGCCGGTTCGTCTGGGCGGAATGGGCCTGGATCTGTCTCCGATGATCGTGTTCATTGGCCTCGAAATTCTTCTGGCATGGTTGCCGGGCTGAGCCCACTTCACAGTCGTTGACACCCTGGCGCCATTCGGCCGATACCATCGCCGCCATGGAAACCACTCCCGGAACTCCCCACCTTCTTACTGACGTTCGATTCTCTGTCAGCCGCAAGGGATACGACCCCGATGAGGTCGACAACTTCCTTGAGCGCGTCAGTGCTGCAGTTGCGCAACTTCAGGACAAGCTTCGTCAGGCGACTGCGTCCGCCGAAGCGGCCGAGACACGCGCCGCCGATGCTGTTCGTAACGAAAGCCGTCTGCAGGCTCGAATCTCCGAACTTGAATCTGGCGCTGGTGTTGCGCCGGCAGCAGTTGTTGCTCCGATTCGTTCGGTCGATCCAACAATCGACGCGGAACAAGCATCGTCAGTTCTTGTGATGGCACAGCGGACCGCCGATGCAACCATCAACGAGGCGCGCACAAATGCCGCGCAGATGCTTTCCGAGTCTGAGGTCGAGGCCAGTCGTATTCTTTCGGCTGCGAAAACGCAGGCCGATGAAGCACTTCGCGATCTCGATGCAACCCGCCGTGAACTCGCGGCCGATAATGCAGCTCTCGATGCGTTCCTTTCCGAACAGCGTGCGGTCATCTCCGGTGGACTTTCTCGAATTCAGGCGGTGCTCGATGATCCCGCTGCACTTCGGGTCGGCACTCCGCCAGTCGAACTCACCACGCCCGCAGCGTCCCCTGCACCGGCCCCTGCTGCCTTCTCAGCGCCAGAACCGGCTCCAGCGCCCGAACCTGAACCAGAGGTCTTCCAGCCAATCCTGGCTGAGGACACCGGCTGGAACCCCGAACCGGCCCCGACGTCACTCTTCGTTGACGAAGAGGTTGACGGTGGCCCGGCAACTGCTGCGGTTCCGGTTTTCGACGACGAGTTCCTCGCCGAAGACGATGACGATGCCGATGCGGCAATGCGTCGCTTCTTCGACGCAGATTTCGACGACGACCGTCGCTGAACTCGCTCGATAAATTCGAACAACGTTCGGGACTCTTCATCTTCGGATGAGGGGTCCCGTTTCGTTTTCCGAGAAGCGGGTTCGCTGTGTGTGACGTCAGTCGACGCGAACGAGGCTGAGAGCGATTGACGTTCCGTCGATCTCGATTGTTCGATCGCCGCTTCCGAACTCGATTGAACGAGCAAGGATCTCGGTGGTGATCGTCTGGCGGTGCGTTTCGATCACAGCGCGGAGTGCTTCGTCTGCATCAATCGTGACGGCAATGCGATCGGCGATTTCCAGACCGGCGCTCTTGCGCGCATCGTTCAGTGCACGCACAAGTTCGCGAGCTGTTCCTTCTGCTCGGAGCTCATCGTCGAGTTCGAGATCGAGCGCCACTGCCCAACCGTCGTCTTCGACAAGTGCGAGATCGGCGTGCTTCTCGGCACGAACTTCGACCTCTTCGGCAGTGAGGCGTTCGCCCGCAATTTCGATCCAGCCGTTCTCGGCAAGTTGCGCTTGGAGTGCAGATCCGTCGGCATCGGCCAAAGCGGCTTTGACCTCGTTGACGCGAGGGCCAAGGCGGGGACCAAGCAGGCGGAAGTTGGGGATGACAGTCCAGCCCATGAGGCCTGAGAGCGAATCGAGTCGCTCAAGAGTCTTCACATTGAGCTCGGCTTCAATCTCGGCCTCGATGGCTGCATCAAGGTCGGTTCCGCCGTGGAGGAGCAGGGCTCGGGCAAGAGGCTGACGGACCTTCATCTTCGCGTCGGTGCGAGCAGAACGACCCAAACTCACGAGGCGTCGTGCGGCATCCATCTGTTCAGCCAGTGAGGCATCGTGCCGACCCTTGGCCGTGGGCCAGTCGGTGAGGTGCACGGACTGTGCGTCGGTGAGTGTCGTGTAGATCTCGTCGGCCAAGAACGGACAGAACGGCGCCAACACCTGGGCGATGGTCGTGAGGCATTCGTAGAGGGTTGCATGCGCGGCGGCGTCGCTGGATTTCCAGAAGCGGGGACGACTGCGGCGCACGTACCAGTTCGAAAGGTCGTCGACGAATTTCGCGATGCGCCCAGAACCGCCAAGCGCATCGAAGTTCTCGAGTGCAGAGGTGACAGAAGCAACGGTGTCGTCGAGTTCAGAAAGGATCCAACGGTCGAGCACGTGGGTAGGCGCCGTTGCATCCGTGTCGGGTTGCCAGCCGTCGAGGTCGGCGTATGTCGCGAAGAAGGAGAAGACATTCCAGAGCGTGAGCAGGGTTTGACGTGTTGCTTCGCGAATGCCGTCTTGGAAAACGCGCCGGGGGGTCCAGGGTTGTCCTGAGGAGAAGAAATACCAGCGCAAAGCATCGGCGCCCAACGTGTCGAAAATGTCGAACGGGGCAATGACGTTGCCGCGTGACTTCGACATCTTCTGCCCGTTTTCATCGACGATGAGAGCGAGACACACAACGTTCTTGTACGGCGTTGAATCGAAGACCAATGAATTCACCGCCAGAAGCGAATAGAACCAACCGCGGGTCTGGTCAATGGCTTCGCAAATGAAATCAGCGGGGAACGCACCATCGAATGAGTCTGCGTTTTCGAACGGATGATGGCGCTGTGCTGACGGCATTGAGCCGGAGTCGAACCACGCATCGAGCACCGGTGCAACGCGGCGCATGGTGCCGGAGCATCCGTCGGTGCTGCAGTCGAAGGTGATGTTGTCGACGTGTGGTCGGTGAAGGTCGAGTTCGGTGAGATCGCGACCAGTGAGTGCGCTGAGTTCTTCGACAGAACCGATGCAGTGCTCGTGACCGTTCGCGTCGCAGCGCCAGATCGGCAGCGGTGTTCCCCAATAGCGATCGCGAGAAAGCGCCCAGTCGATGTTTCCTTCAAGCCACTTTCCGAATCGACCGTGCTTGATGAATTCGGGATGCCACTCGATGCGTTCGTTTTCTCGCATGAGCAGATCGCGATGTTCTGACGTGCGCACAAACCATGAGGTCTTCGCCCAGTAGATGAGCGGCGTGCTGCATCGCCAGCAATGCGGGTAACTGTGTTCGTAGGCCTGTTCACGCACGAGAAGTCCTCGTGCACTGAGGTCTGCGATGATGTCGCGGTCGGCGTCTTTTACGAAGGTGCCGGTAAACGCAGGAACGGATTCGTCGAATGCTGCATCGGCGTTGACGGGATTGAGGACGGGCAGCTTCTCTGCTCGACCAACCGCAGCATCGTCTTCGCCGAATGCGGGGGCGAGATGCACGATGCCCGAACCGTCGTCGGTTGTGACGAACTCGGCAGCAACAACGCGCCATCCGTCGGTACCGGGCGGGGGAGCCAGCGTGTCGAATGGGCGCTCGTAGTGCCAACCAACAAGATCGGCACCCTTGAACTGCTCGACGATGGTCGCATCTTCAGGAGCGAGGGCTGCGGCCATGAGGAGGTCGCGGGTTCCGTCAGTTGACGCCACACGCACGTAGTCAATGTCCGGACCTACGGCAGCAGCAACATTCGAGATGAGAGTCCAGGGTGTGGTGGTCCAGACCAGGAGGTCGACGTCGCGATCGATGATTGGGAATCGGACGTACACCGACGGGTCAACAACGTCGCGATAGACGTCGGGTTGTCCGAGTTCATGGCTCGAGAGTGCGGTGCCACAGCGACCGCAATACGGCGAAACCTTGTGGCCTTCGTAGAGAAGACCCTTGTCCCAAAGCTGACGGATGAGCCACCACACTGATTCGACATAGGAGTTGTCGAGGGTCCAGTACGCATCGGCGGTATCGATCCACACGCCGGACCGTTCGGTGAGCGCAGTCCAGTCAGTGACATAGCGCTGAACTGATTCTCGACAGCGTTGATTGAACTCGGCGATGCCAAACGCCTCGATCTCGTGTTTGGTGGAAAGTCCGAGTTCCTTTTCGACCTCGAGTTCGACGGGAAGGCCGTGACAGTCCCAGCCACCCTTGCGGGGAACATCGCGGCCACGCATGGTCTGGAATCGCGGATAGATGTCTTTGAAGACTCGGGCCCAGACGTGATGGAGTCCGGGTCGGCCATTGGCCGTTGGGGGACCCTCGTAGAAGATCCAGGGCTCGCTGCCAGCCCGAAGTCGGCGGGTCGCACCGATGGTGTCATCGGTCTTCCAGCGCTCTAGGCGGCGTTGTTCGAGGGTGGGGAGGTCGAGATCTGGGTCGACGGGACCGAATGGCATGGGGGCCAAGCGTACGCCGTTGCTGAACGGCTTCGGTGCGTGCGGGTTGACGTGGGAGGGTGGCGCCCTTACCCTCCGCCGATCCACCGCCACTCAAGGGAGAACATCCGTGGCAGTCAAAAAGGCACCGGCGAAGAAGTCCGCAGCGAAAAAGGCTCCGGCAAAGAAGGCGGCAGTCAAGGCTTCGGCCAAGAAGGTCGTGAAGAAGGTCGCTCCGGCGAAGAAGGTCGTGAAGAAGGCGGCCCCGGCGAAGAAGGCTCCGGCCAAGAAGGCTCCGGCGAAGAAGGTCGTGAAGAAGGCGGCCCCGGCCAAGAAGGCTCCGGCGAAGAAGGTCGTGAAGAAGGTCGCTCCGGCGAAGAAGGCCCCGGCCAAGAAAGCCCCGGCGAAGAAGGCTCCGGCCAAGAAAGCAGCACCAGTCAAGAAGGCCGCGGTCAAAGCTCCAGCTCCGAAAGCTCCGGCGAAGAAGGCAGCACCAGTCAAGAAGGCCGAAGCCGCACCTGCACTTGCTCCTCGTCCAAATCGACTTCCGGCGATTCCGAAGGAACCCAAGAAGATCAAGTACCCGTTCGACGCCAAGTTCCTCGATGCGCAGCGCTTGCACCTGCTTGAAGAGCGTCGTCGACTCGTTCATGATGCCGAAGCACTTACGGCCGAGGCCAACTCGCTCGCAGAGTTGCGTGAGCCTGGCGATGTGCAGTTCGACGAAGAGTCGGGCGAAGGCGACACACTTGCCGTTGAGCGTGAGCGTGACCTTGCCCTGTCGGCACAGTTCCTCGACCAGGTCGATGAAATCGATCGGGCCATGGCCAAGATTGGTCAAGGGACCTACGGCATTTGCGAGATTTCCGGTCTCGCCATTCCGAAGGAACGCCTCCGTGCGATTCCGTGGTGTCGCGAGCGTGTCGAGTACAAGGTCGGCAACTTCCGACGCTGAACAACCACGGTTCGGGCAGAACAGCCCCTAGGTTGGAACCCGTGACAACGTCGACTGCATCCGCCACAACGGCACCCACGCATCGGGTGCTGTTTGGTGCGGTCGCTGTCGGATGGGTGATCGCCGACCAACTTTCAAAGTGGTGGGCTGTTTCCTCGCTCGATGACCGCACGGTCGATGTTGTCTGGACACTTCGATTTCATCTGACGGTGAATTACGGAGCTTCGTTCAGCCTCGGCACGGGGTTTGGCGCCTGGATCGGGGTCCTTGCGCTTGTTGTCGTCGGGATCTTGGTCTGGAAAGGCGGTTCCGTTCGCACCCGCTTGGGTGCGGTCGCGCTCGGCATGATCGTTGGCGGCGCACTCGGCAATGTTCTCGATCGTGCATTTCGAGGCGATGCCGGGTTCTTCCAAGGCGGCGTGATCGACTTCATCGACTTTCAGTGGTGGCCGGTTTTCAACGTTGCCGATATCGGCGTCGTTTGTGGCGCAATCCTCCTGGTGATCTCCACTCTTCTAACTCCAGCATCTGACGCGTATGACAGTGCTGGCGAAACTTCATCCTCAACGATCGAGAGCAACTGACATGGCCTATATCGAGGTCATTCCCGAATCATTAGCCGGCGAACGCATCGATCGGGTCGTTGCGATGATTACCGGCGCAAGTCGCACACGTGTCACTGAGTGGCTTGATCAGGGACTCGTTGTTTGTAACGACAAAGTTGTTGCAACTCGTTCGCGTCGAGTTGCCGATGGCGACACTGTGCAGGTCAACGTTGAACCCGATCTCGGACCGGAACCGCTCATCGCCGAACCCGGTATCAATGTGCCGATCGTGTATGTCGATGACGACGTCATTGTGATCGACAAGCCGGCTGGTCTCGTTGTGCATCCCGGTGCAGGAAATGCGACTGGCACGCTTGTTCAGGCCATGCTCGCGATCTATCCCGAGATCGCCAACATCGGCGAACCAGAACGACCGGGCGTCGTGCATCGTCTCGACAAAGACACCTCCGGACTCATGCTCATGGCGCGCTCACCCGAAGCGCATGTCGAACTCAGTTCGATGTTGGCCGAGCACGAAGTGGAACGCACCTACCTGACACTTGTTTGGGGTATTCCCGAAGCGGGTAGCGGTCTGATCGATGCGCCTATTGGCCGATCAACTCGTGAGCCAACCAAGATGGTCGTGAGCGCGCAAGGGCGCGAAGCGCGAACTCGTTACACCGTGCTTGAAACGTTCGAGGAGCCCGTTCCGTGTGCGTTGGTCGAGTGTCGTCTCGAAACAGGACGCACCCATCAGATCCGCGTTCACATGGCAGCTATCGGTCATTCGGTGGTCGGTGACGATCGCTATCGGGGTGCTCGAGCTGCAATCGAAACGCCGCGCATCTTTTTGCATTCGGCCGCGCTCGCGTTCGACCATCCAGTGCGTCTCGATGAGCGACTCGAATTCGTCTCAGAACTTCCCGAAGATCTTGCGGCAGTACTCGATCGAATCAGGAACCAGACGCCCACGGTGGAGTGACCGTGGGTGTGGTGGCAACTTCGGTTGGCCACTTGCCCTGGCCTCGGGCCATCGAAACGATGTCGGCCAAGGTTGCGGCTTCGAGATAGCGACGCATGTGTTCGCCGACGTCGTCCCACACGGCAAGCAAGACGCATTGGCCTTCGTGGTCGCAGGCACCGTCGGTGTGAGGTTGACCGAAATCTCCGGCGACGATTGGGCCGTCAACTGCGCTGACGATGTCGGACAGACTGATTTCCTCAGGAGCGCGAGCCAAGACGTAACCGCCGCCGACGCCGCGCTTTGATCGAACGAGACCGGCGCCTTTGAGGGCGAGAAGGATCTGCTCGAGATAGGGCTGGGGGAGACCCGTGCGCTCGGCGATGTCGCGGACCGACGTGGGCCCGCCCTCGTCAGAGTGCAAAGCCAGGGACAGCAGTGCCCTGCTCGCGTAGTCGCCTCGGGTCGATACCTTCACGCACGGCATCGTAGGGGGAAGCGGCCGAGTCGGGGACATAGTGGCCTCCGCACTACCGTGCTTGTCGGAGGACCACCGTGGATTCCCGATCTTCAACAACTGCAGCTTCGCCTGATGGGCTTGTGCTTCCCGACTATGCCGGGGCCTGCATCTCGAACATCGTTCCGGCCCTGCTCGATCCGTCGAACCCATGGCCCGCATGGATTCCCGAGGTCGCGGCTGATGCCGATCAGGTTGTCCTCTTGGTCCTCGATGGCATCGGCTGGAACCAGTTGATCGAACGTCGTCATCTCGCCCCGACGCTTTCGGCGATGACCGGAGGTCCCATCACCAGCGTGGCGCCGACGACTACTGCAACTGCACTCACGTCGATAAGCACCGGTGTCGCCCCGGGACTGCACGGGATCATGGGTTACCGAATGACTATCGGTCGCGACGTGCTCAATGTTTTGCGCTGGTCGGCGAACGGACGCGATGCACGCAAGACGATTCTTCCCGAGTCGATTCAAACGCTTGACGCGTTTGAAGGTCAACGTCCTCCGGTCATTACGCGTTCGGAATTTCGCGACTCCGGTTTCACTCGCGCTCACCTCGACAAGACGCGCCTTTTGGGTTGGCGGGTTTCATCAACGTTGGTTACCGAAATTGCTGCGGCGGTCAATCGCAACGAACCATTCGTCTATGCGTATTACGACGGCATCGACAAGATCGCGCATGAGTTCGGACTAGATGCTCATTACGACGCCGAGTTTGCGTTTGTTGATCGTCTCGTCGCCGACGTGCTGAGCGTGTTGCCGCCTGGCGCGGTGCTGGTAGTGACGTCGGACCACGGACAGGTCGACGTTGGCGACGATGTCGTCACTCCCGACTCCTCAGTGATGGCGCACGTAGATCTGCAATCGGGTGAAGGCCGATTCCGTTGGCTTCATGCCCGACCCGGTCATGCGCGTGCCCTTTTCGACGATGCAACGGCGAAACATTCAGATCGATCATGGGTCGTCTCGGTCGATCAGGTGATTGACGAAGGCTGGTTTGGCTCCGAGGTCACCGATGCTGCAAGGTCTCGCCTTGGCGACGTTGCGCTGGTTGCCAGAGAGGCCATGGCCTTCTCTGATCCAGCTGATAGCGGGGCATTCCCGTTGCGGGCTCGTCACGGCTCACTCACTGCCGACGAGATGTTTGTGCCGCTGTTGTGCCAGGTCAGCACCTGATCAGACGGGTTCAGGTGCTGTACAAGGCGCCCGGGTCACGTCTGCGGTGTGAGACGAACCGGATCGGCCGATGATCGTGAGATCGGGGCATCGGGCGAGCACGACGAGTCCACGCGAGATGTAGGCATCAATATCAGTCTCTGGTCGCATGTCGGCCGATGCGACCACAAGCGAATCGTTGTCGTTGGTGATCGAGACCACCTGATCGATCTGATCCTCGTAGGCCGGATTCGGTTGCGTTGTCGTCGCAACGATTGAGAGCGGAAGTTTGTACGCAGTCAATCGGGCGGCGTTCCATGCCTCGGGAGGGTCATCGGTGAAGATGAACGTGTCGCGAGGGATGTTGTGGAGAGGGGAACCAGCAGTTGCCGTCACCTCAGAGTTATGAAGGAACCCCCAATAGGAACGGGCATCGGCAAGTTGCGTGATGGTGGAGAATGCAACGGCCAGCGCCGCAATGCTGAGGAGTGCCAGCGTGGCCAGTTGCATTTTGGGCCAATAGCGACGAACGACCTCGACGATCTCGATGGCGAGCAAGAGATACACCGATGCTTGGACGGGGGTCAGAAAGCGAGGGTTGATGTCCACGATCGCGTCGAGGAAAAGAACCGTGAGTATCAAACCGGTGACGTAAACGACGCTGTAGGTGCCGAGTGCAAGAGCGATCGTTCGTCGGTCGGGAGTGCGTCCGCGATTGACGACGGCGAGAACGATCGGAGCGATGACGAGTAGGACCAACACAACGGCTCGCAGCGCAATCGGAAGCGTCTTCGGCAACAGGAACCATTGCCCCATCACGTCGACGAGGGGCTCGAAGATCGGTGATGGGTGCCATGCGATCGTTTTCGGAGAACCGCCTGCGATGACCGAGATTCCGATAATCGTGGCCGGACCGATTGCGAGAAGCATGCTGGCCCAGAGAACGCGGCTCCGACGAGTTCGCCGGCCATCTGCGGCGATAGCGACCGCGCAGGCGACACCACAGGCGATACCGGTGAATCGGGTCAATGTCGAAGCAAAGATGACCGCGGCGACAAGGGCGAGGCGGATCCGATCAAGGGTCCTGGGTGAGAGTGATTGAAGCTCGGGAAGCTTGATGGCGCAGACCGTGAGTGCGAGGAGGGACAACGGCAAAGCGAGTCGTTCAGAGAGGATCAATGGAGACCATGGAAGCGGACCTGACAACAACCCGTACTCAGGTGAACCAGGCCCTATGAGCGCGAGAACAGTGATCGCCACGATCGGAAGTGCTCGCCGACCCAGTCCGATTCTGGCTGCACCAGCGACGGCAGTAGCCAACAGCACGAGTCCCACGATCGAGACAACTCGAGCTCCGGTTTGGGCGGGAAAACCCAACCCATCGGCGGCCGCTAGTGCGAGCGGGTAGCCGGGCGGTTGCTCCGAAAGTGGGAGGGCATTGCCCCATGCCACCTGCTGAAGCGGTGATGCTCGTTCTGTCATGAGCGCAAAGGGAGTAGTGAGACCCCTTCCAGCGGAGATATTCGATGCAGCTCCTCTATATGCGATCGAGTCGGGAACTCCTCCGACCATGTTCCCGCTCGTAAACCAGAGCCCAATTGCGACCGTGGCGATCAAGATGACGGCGAGAACGAGTGGCATTGTCGATCGACCGATTCGAGTGCGCTCGATTCGGTTGGACGAAACATCGCCTGTGATCACTTGCGGAGATTATCGCTCGTCGCGTCAAGCGCGACGCTTACGGGCAGTGGCATGCTCTAGAGCATGGAGAAAGAAATCGGCGATGTAGAGATTCTCTCGACCAGTGGGTCGGCGGTGTCTGCAGCAACCGAACCGGATGACACCGAGCGTGAAATCGTTTCCGAGCCGGCCAAGGTGATGCGCGTCGGCTCGATGATCAAACAACTCCTCGACGAGGTTCGCCAAACCGAACTCGACGAACCATCGCGAGTCAGACTTCGGGCGATCTACGACACATCGATTGAAGAACTTGGTTCCGCTCTTTCGCCGGATCTGCGTGACGAGTTGAAACGACTTGCCTTCCCCTTCGCCGAAGATGGAACGCCAACCGATATCGAGTTGAGGGTGGCCCAAGCGCAGCTCGTTGGCTGGCTCGAAGGTCTTTTCCACGGCATTCAGGCCACGCTGTTTGCTCAGCAAATGGCGGCCCGTCAGCAGCTTGAGAACATGCGGGGAGAACTACCGCCCGGGGCCGGTCGCCCAGGTCCGGGAATGCCCGAACCCGAGGACCGCCCCGGGACCTACCTCTAAAACTCAGTTCGTCTTCAGGAACCAGAAGCGAGCGTGGCCTTGACCTTGCTCAACTGGTAGCCGGAGAAGAGGAACAACAGGCCAAGCAACGTGAGGCCGATGCCGATCACGACGCCGAGCACGTTCGTGGTCGCTGTGGGCCACACCATGATGACGACGCCAATGGCGATGGTGATGAGACCCTCGATGAGGAGTGCGCCTCGGCCGCCTTCCTTGCCGACCATGAATGAGACGACAACAGCGATGAGGCCAGTGATCACGAAATCGAGGCCGACAAGCCAAACGATGACCGTGACAGTTGCGCCTGTCCAGAAGATGAGAGCAATACCAAAGCCGAAGTTGATGAGGCCACGGATGAGCAACAGGCCCCAGTAGGTGCCGCGGCGATGGGTGGTGACTGCCTCGGCGGCCTGGCCGAAGCCCGAGACCACGAAGAGGAATCCGATGATGATCGCGATGATTTGAAGCTCGCGATCGGGGCGGAACAGCAGGACAAGGCCGGCGATGAGGCTGATGAAGCCAATCGAGTAGGCGGTGATTCTGGAGCCTCGTAGGAGGTCCATTGTGGAACGATCATCGGATGCAGCAGTCATAGAGACCTCCGGGTTGTAAGGGTGTTGAAAGGTTCTCGAAAGGCTAGGACCCGCCTTCGGGAGGCTCAGGGATCCCCGGAGCAGGATCGGGGGAGTGACGCTACGATCGCCGGGCATCACATCGGTGTAATTCGCCGAGTTGCGGACCCATTCGAACACCAGCGCTACGGAGCCCTCAGCGGTGCCCGATTCCTTTACCCACCTGCATTTGCATACCGAGTTCTCGATGCTCGACGGAGCCGCGCGTGTCGGTGAAGTGGTGGCTGCGGCAGCGGCCGATGGTCAGCCGGCGGTCGGCATTACTGATCACGGCAACATGTACGGCGTCCTCGATTTCTACAAGGCGGCCAAAGAGGTCGGCGTGAAGCCGATCATTGGTTCCGAGCTCTACCAGGCCTACGACAGCCGTACTGAGCGCCCCACTCGTCGAGGCCGTATGGACGATTCCGGTGGCGAGGCCGAAGGTGGGCGAAAGGCGTACTACCACCTCACCGCATTGGCCGAGAATGCCACGGGCTACAAGAACCTCATTCAACTTTCGAGCCGGGCGTTCCTCGAGGGTTATTACATGAAGCCCAAGGTCGACTGGGAACTTCTCGAAGAGCATCACGATGGCCTCATCGTTACGAGCGGTTGTTTGGGTGGGCAGGTGCTGCAGGCGCTGATGAATGGCGACGAACGCGGCGCGCTTGAAAAGGCGGCTCGACTCCAGGACATCTTCGGACGCGACAACTTCTTCGTCGAGATCCAAGATCACGGCATTCCCGAACAAAAGACCACGAATCCTCAATTACTCGAGATCGCCCGCGCTATCAAAGCGCCATTGGTTGCAACAAACGACAGTCACTACGTGCATCAGCACGACGCTGTCTCGCACGACGCGTTGCTGTGTGTGCAAACCGGTTCACTCATGAGCGATCCCGATCGCTTCAAGTTTCATGGCGACCAGCACTACCTCAAGACCGCTGCAGAAATGCGTTGGCTCTTCGACGAAGTTCCAGAAGCGTGCGACAACACGCTTTGGATCGCCGAACGGTGCGATGTCGAAATTGAATTCGGCAATCCGCAACTTCCGAATTTCCCGCTACCTGAAGGTTTCGAAAACGACGCCGAGTACCTGCGCCATCTGACCTTCGAAGGGGCGAAAGAACGCTGGGGCCAGCAACTGCCCGATCACGTTGTTGAGCGTTTGGTCTACGAACTTCAGGTCATCGCCGACATGGGCTTTTCGTCGTATTTCCTGATCGTGTGGGATCTCATCAAGCACGCACGTGACAACAACATTCGTGTTGGTCCGGGTCGAGGTTCTGCTGCCGGTTGTGCGGTGGCCTACACCTTGCGCATCACCGATCTCGACCCCATCGAATACGACTTGCTCTTTGAGCGGTTCCTTAACCCGAGCCGTGTCTCAATGCCCGATATCGACATGGACTTCGACTCGCGCTACCGAGACGAAATGATTCGCTACGCGGCCGAGAAGTACGGCCGCGATCACGTTGCTCAGATCGTGACGTTCTCCACGATCAAGGCCCGTGCTGCTGTGCGCGACGCGGCGCGGGTGCTCGGTTACCCCTACGCGGTGGGCGACAAGGTCGCGAAGCTCATGCCGCCATTGGTGATGGGTCGCGACACACCGTTGCACGCATGCTTCGAAGAAACTCCGAAGTTCGCCGACGGTTTCAAGATGGCGGCCGACCTGCGTGAGGTCTACGCCAACGACAACGACGCGCGTCAGGTCATCGATGTTGCTCGTGGCCTCGAAGGGCTGCGTCGCCAGGACGGCATCCATGCCGCGGCTGTGGTGATTACCAAAGAGCCGCTCACCGAATACCTGCCCATTCAGCGCAAGCCAGAAGCAGGTTCCGATCCCGAACTCGCGCCGGTCGTCACGCAGTACGAAATGCATGGCGTCGAGGAACTTGGCCTCCTCAAAATGGACTTCTTGGGCCTGCGCAACCTCGATGTCATCACCGACACGCTCGCGATGCTCAAGATCACCCAAGGCATCGATGTCGATATCGACACCGTTCCGCTCGATGACGACCTCACGCTGCAGTTGTTGCGTAATGGCGACTCCATTGGCGTGTTCCAGCTCGAAGGCGGACCAATGCGCGCACTCATGCGCTCGCTGGCTCCTACTTCATTTGAAGACGTCGCCGCTCTCGTTGCTCTGTATCGCCCAGGCCCGATGGCCGCCAACATGCACAACGACTACGCCGATCGTAAGAACGGTCGTAAGCCGATCGATTACTTGCACGACGATCTCGCCGACCTTCTCGGCGACACCTATGGACTGATGATCTACCAAGAGTCCGTGATGCGAGTCGCGCAGAAGTTCGCTGGGTATTCGCTCGCCGACGCCGACAATCTCCGTAAAGCGTGCGGCAAGAAAGTTCGCGAGCTGATTCAGAAAGAGCGCGAAAAGTTCGTCGAAGGTTGCGACACCTCTGGGTACGGTCGCGAAATCGGTTCGGCATTGTTCGACGTCATCGAACCATTCGCCGATTACGCGTTCAACAAGAGTCACAGTTACGGCTACGGACTCATCGCGTATCAAACCGCGTATCTCAAAGCGCATTATCCAGTCGAGTATCTGGCCGCACTTCTCACGAGCGTCAAGACAAATCTCGACAAAGCGGCCGTGTATCTCAATGAATGTCGACAAATGGGAATCGAGGTTCTCGTTCCTGATGTCAACATTTCGGTAAGCGACTTCATCGCGTTCGATAAGCCGGACGGCACTCGCGCAATCGCGTTCGGCATGTCGGCAGTCCGCAATGTTGGCGAAGGTCTTGTCGGTCTCATGCTGGCTGAGCGAGACGAAAACGGGCCCTTCGAAGATTTCTTCAATTTCTGTGATCGCGTCGATGTCAGCGTTCTCAACAAACGAACGCTTGAGTCACTCATCAAGGCAGGCGGCTTCGATTCCATGGGCTATTCCCGAAAGGGTTTGCTCGGGTACTTCGATCGCATCATCGACGACACCGTTGCGCGCCGGCGCAAAGAAGCCGAAGGACAGTTCGATCTCTTTTCGATGGCCGATGATGACGACGACGGCGCACTCGTTGCCGGCACCCGAATCGTCATCCCTGAAGAAGATTTCGATAAGCGGCAGCGACTCGCCTTCGAAAAAGAAATGCTTGGCCTCTACGTCTCCGATCATCCGCTTATGGGTGCCGAGGCATCGTTACGTCGTCGTACCGAAACGACCATCGCCGAACTCGAAGGCGTCGAAGACGGCACAATGCGCACGACCGGTGGCCTGGTGACCTCGCTGCAGAAGAAATGGACCCGCAAGGGCGACCTCATGGCGGTCTTCACTCTCGAAGATCTCCAGTCCACCGTCGAGGTCATGGTGTTCCCCAAGACGATGCAGAACTACGGCCATCTTCTCGATGACGACGCTGTGGTCATCGTCCGAGGCCGAGTCGACACCCGAGACGACCAGCCCAAACTTATGGCGATGGAGCTTGAACGCTTCGAGCCTGTTGTCGATGGAAATCCACCGGTCCACATCAATCTCCGACCAGCAGCCCTCTCTGATGAGCTCCTGAGCGCTCTCAAGGCCTTGCTGTCAGAGCATCCCGGCGAATCTCAGGTCTTTCTCCACATCGGGGAGCGCCAGGTTTTGCTCCTCCCGGAGAATTTCGCAGTCTCTGCCACCGCCGGGCTTCTCGCCGAGCTCAGGGAATTGCTTGGCCCAGAGGCAGTCACGGCCTGACATCGGGGGCCGAATTGCGTTAGCGGGCGAGTCGGGGTGAACTAGTACTCCGGTTTTGTCTGTTTCAGGGGCTGTTGAACCATGGCTATCAAGGTCGTTACCAAGGACTGCACCCAACTCAGTGATGCTGAGTTGGCCGAGATGGCAGATATCTGCGCGGATGGGCCGAGCCTCTACGAGGTCGGACAACTCTCCAAGCAGGTCGAGGCATGGGTCCTCGTGTCACTCGCCCGAGAAGGCAATGGCCTTAAGGGCTTCTCGTTCTGCACACTCGAGCGCATCGGTGGCACGCCAAGCGTGCTCATCGGTCTTGCCTCGATCAAGCGCACCTCGAAGCGTTCGTCGGTCCTGCGTGCGATCCTCGCTGACCAGTTCAAGCGTGCCGTCATGGCGTTCCCTGACGAAGACGTGCTTATGGGCACTCGCTTCGCAACGGCAAGCGGCTTCGAAGCGTTCCGCACTCTCGACGACATCATTCCTCGCCCGGACCATAAGGCCACCGGCGAAGAGCGAGCGTGGGGTCGCCGTCTCGCAAAGCGATTCGGTATCGATACGAGTTCGTATGACGACAAGACCTTCATCGCCACTGGCGATGGTTCATTCCCATTGGCGCTCGATTACGAATCACTCGAAGCCGACAAGATTGATCCGCAGATCGTCGCGTTGTTCAAGAGCGTCGGCGCCAAGCGAGGCGACTCTCTCGTTGCCTTTGGTTGGGCAATGGCCGAGGATCTCGCCAAGATCAAGTGATCTTTAGGTCGGCGTAGTGCAATTCGCCGACGTTGTTGCAAACAGGCGCATGGTTCGTGCGTTCAAAGCGCGTCCAGTGCCATCGGATGTCCTTGATCGCGTTCTTGATCTTGCGCGTCGAGTGCCTGCGGCAGGAAATACCCAAGGCCTTGATCTGGTGGTGCTCGAAGGAGAGCAGACCCAGCGTTACTGGGACGCGTCATTGCCGATGGAACGTCGGGCCGCGTTTCCTTGGCCACGACTTCTTGATGCTCCGGTGTTGATCATTCCCGTGTCGTGGCCTGCCGCCTATGTGGAGCGCTATGGCGAGGCGGATAAAGCACGCACTGGACTCGGTGAAAGTGAAGAGTCCTGGTCCGTCCCGTATTGGTACGTCGATACAGCGTTCGCGGCGATGGTCGCGATGTTGGCAGCTGTCGATGAAGGACTCGGCGCGTTGTTCTTCGGTCAGTTCGAACACGAAATGGCCGTGAAGGATGCCCTCGGCATTCCCGCTGACCGCCGGCCAGTCGGAACAATCGCTCTTGGTTACGCCGCCGACGAGCAGCGCCCGAGCGCGTCGTCGAAGCGGCCACGTCGACCCTTCGATGAGGTCGTGCACCGCGGCGGTTGGTAACTAGTCGAGTGCGCTAAGTCGCTCGTCGAGTTCTTCGATGGTCGATGCCGGTGCTGCGCACACCATTTGGCGACAGACGTAGGCCCGTCCGTCGGGGCCAACTTCGTCGCGGCCTTCCCAGAGTGGCGAGGAGCCTGGGGTTCCCCATGTGAGAACGCTACGGGGCAGCCAGCGCCGTTGGGCCTCGGCGACGAGGTCAGGGCGGTCTCCTGAGACGACGATTTCGTCAACGCCGAGAACGCGTAGTTCGGCAGCGAGAAGGAGATGGCCAAAGCCGAGTGGCAAACGTGCCGCCGCTTCGGCAAGTCGATCGACGATCGCCGTCGCAAACTCACGATGACCTTCGTTTCCGGTGAGGGCTGCGAGCCGGAGAAGGCCAACGGCAGCGAGGCTGTTTGAGCAGGCCGTGGCGTTGTCCATGAGTTCTTTGGGGCGGGCAACGAGTTGATCGCCATCGGTGCCGTTTGTGTAGACGCCGATGTCGTCGGGATCGCCGAACAATTCGATGAGCGCGTCTGCGGTTGTTGTCGCTTCGTTGAGCCAGCGCGGATCACCGGTTGCCTCATGGACGCGAACGAATGCATCGACGAGAGCGCCGTAGTCAGCGCTAAAGGCCAAGACGCGAGCTTCGCCCTGCCACGAACGCATCCAGCGACCGTTCACGCGCAGGTTGTCGCACAGGAAGTTTGCGTTGGTAACCGCAGCCTCAAGCCACTTGGCTGAACCGGTTGCTGCTGCCGCCTCGGCAATCGTGGAAAGCATGAGGGCGTTCCATTCGGTGAGCACCTTGTCGTCGAGGCCAGGCCGAATTCGCTTGTTCCTCTCGGCGAGAAGCGCCACTCGGCCGCGTTCGACGGCATCGGGACGAGCAAGGTCGCCGCGCACGACACGCTCGAGGATGTTGGTGTGTTCCCAATTGCCGTGGTCGGTGACTCCAAACCATTCGATGACGGCATCGGCGTCCTCGCCGCAAATTGCACGAATCTCGTCGATCGACCAGACGTAGAACTTTCCTTCGACACCTTCGGAGTCGGCATCTTCGGCGGAATAGAAACCGCCAAGCGGGTGTCGGAGATCGCGCAGTACGTAGTCGATGGTCTCTTCGAGTGTTTGAAGAAAGCGAGGTTCGCCTGTGAGTTGCCATGCGTGCAGATAAACGCGTGCGAGAAGCGCTTCGTCGTAGAGCATCTTTTCGAAATGGGGAATGAGCCAACGTTTGTCGGTGGCATAACGGGCGAAGCCGCCCCCGAGGTGGTCGTAAATGCCACCTGCCGCCATTGCATCGAGGGAAAGGAGTGCGGCATCGAGTGCAGCGGAATCGCCGGTACGGGCGTAGTGGCGGAGCAATGCGTCGATAGCGAATGTTTGAGGGAACTTCGGTGCAGCTCCGAATCCGCCATCGGTCTTGTCGATTTGGCCCACGAGTGCGGAAGTCGCCGCTGCAAAGAGTGAACCGTCAGGTTCCTGGGTTGGGCGGGGGAGTTGGACGCCCTCGTCGATGGCTTCGGTGACAGTGGCGGCTTGTTCAACGAGTTCATCGCGTCGGGTGTGCCACAACTCGTTAATGCGTTCGCAGAGTTCGGCAAAGCCAAGATGACCGCCACGCGAGGTCTTTGGAAAATAGGTTCCGGCAAAGAACGGTCGGCCGTCGGGGAGGGAGAAAACTGTCATTGGCCAACCACCGTGACCGTTCATTGCTTGAACGGCATCCATGTAGACCGCGTCGACATCGGGTCGTTCCTCGCGATCGACCTTGACGTTGACGAACAACCGATTCATGAGTTCGCCAGTGGCTTCGTCTTCGAAAGACTCATGAGCCATGACGTGGCACCAATGGCAGGCCGAATAGCCGACAGAAATGAGAACGGGAACGTCACGGCGTTCCGCTTCGGCCAGCGCTTCAGGCCCCCATGGCCACCAATCAACGGGGTTGTCGGCGTGCTGGCGCAGGTACGGGCTGGTTTCGTTCGCGAGGCGATTTGTCACGGGCGGGAGGGTATCGGCGATGAGGTCCTACGATGCGGTCATGTCGCAGATCCCTCGTATCGAATTCAATGACGGTCATTCCATCCCACAGATCGGATTCGGCGTCTTTCAGATTCCCGCAGAAGAAGCCGAGCAGCTTGTTGGTCAGGCCATCGATACCGGGTATCGACACATCGATACTGCGTGGGGCTATTTCAACGAGGAAGGCGTCGGCGCCGCAGTGAACAATTGCGGCCTGCCCCGTGAGGACATCTTCGTCACGACGAAGGTCTGGAACAGCTCGCAGGGCCGAGCCCTCTCGACGGAATCGCTCGAGCGTTCACTCGAAACCCTTGGATTCGATTATCTCGATCTGCTCCTGATTCATTGGCCGGCTCCGGCAAACGATCTCTACGTTGAAACCTGGGAAACGTTCATTGAACTTCGTGACTCCGGACGGGTTCGCTCGATCGGTGTCTCCAACTTCGAGCCAGAACACCTGCACCGCATCATCGAAGCAACCGGTGTCGTCCCGGCGCTCAATCAGGTGGAACTGCATCCGTTCTTCCAACAGAAACTGCTTCGTGATTTCCACGATCTCCACGGGATCGTCACCGAAGCATGGGGCCCCATTGCTCGTGGTGCGGTTGACAATGATCCGCTGCTCGTGATGTTGGCGAACAACTACGGACGCACTCCTGCGCAGATCACGCTGCGCTGGGAGATCCAACATGGCATCGTCACCATTCCGAAATCGGCAACGCTGTCGCGAATCCAATCGAACTTCGATGTGTTCGACTTCACGATCACTGAAGATGACATGGCGATGATTGACGCGATCGATCGCGAAGACGGCCGCTTCGGGCCGCTTCCGTCAGATCTGAACTAATCGAATCTTCGCTATTTGCCCTGAAAGTTCGGGGTGCGCTTTTCGGCGAAGGCCTTCATGCCTTCTTTGGCATCTTCCGAGCGCATGACTGGCGAAACGAAACCGATCTCGATTGGCTGTGCTTCCGCCTCAGGAAGCCAGCCTGTCGCGATGGCCGACGCTTTCGCCGCTTTGACTGCGAGCGGTCCATTCGCACAAATCACATCGGCGATCTCGCGAGCTTTGGCCATTCCTTCACCGCTGGGTGCGATATGGCTTACAAGTCCCCAGCGAAGTGCTTCGTCGGCATCGAGCACGCGACCGGTGATGAGCATGTCCATCGCGACGGCATAGGGGATCTGTCGCTTTAGGCGCATTGTTGATCCGGCGCCGGCAATGAGGCCCCGCTTCACTTCGGGGACGCCGAACGTGGCGTGTTGCTCGGCGATACGAATGTCGGTTGCCTGCAACATTTCGCAACCACCGCCCATGCACTGCCCGTTCACGACAGCGATGATCGGTTTCGTGCACCAATGAGTGAGGAGCAAACCCTTGCCGACAACACCGGGATCGTCCTTGAGGCGTTCTTGAATTCGCTTCGCTTCTTCCGTGACTTCGCCTGACATCCAGCCGTCGTTTAAATCGCCGCCGGCGCAATAGGCGACATCGCCGGCGCCGGTGAGGATCACGCAGCGAATGGAATCGTCGGAGTCGGCGAGGTCCCATGCATCGGCGAAGCGAACGAGCATGTCGGGCACCAATGCATTTCGACGATGCGGTCGATTCATTGTGAGGATGAGCACTGGTCCTTCGCGTTCGACAAGAAGGCTTGGTGCATCGGTTTCAGGCATGGGTTCCCCTTTGGTGCAAGTGTCGCTAGAGCGATTTACGTTCGACTTTTCCGAGCGATGTGCGTGGAAGGGCATCGAGAAACTCGATGCGTCGTGGGGCACAGTATGCAGGAAGCGTCTGTTTCACGTGGTCTCGAAGTTGATCGAGCGTTGGCGGCGTTGACGGGTCGGCGGCGACCACGACGGCGGTGACGATATGACCCCATTCGTCGTCGGGTCTTCCGACGATTGCGACTTCATTGACCGAGGCAAGTGCGGAAATCGATTCCTCGACTGGTGCGGGCCAAATCTTTTCGCCGCCAGAAATAATGAGGTCGCCGCGACGGCCGTGCACGACGAGGCGACCATCGATGAGTTCGCCGGCATCGTTTGTTGGGAACCAACCGTCGGTGGTGCGTGGGTCGGTGCCGTCTCGGTAGCAACGCAACAACATGTCGCCGCGAACCTGAATCTCACCATCAACGATTCGGAGGTCGACATCCGGGAGGATGTCGCCATCGAAGACCACTGCGCTACCAGTTTCGGTCATGCCGTAACTCGCTCGGCAATTTTCGGGAAGATTCTCGGGTGATGCTTGTCCGCCAACAATGATGCGGCGGAAGAGACTCGGATCAATGCGGGCAAGTGTGGTTGGAACGAGCGAGGTGAGCGTGGCGCCGTCTCGGGCTGCGGTTTCTACTGAAGCGACATCGAACCGATCGTGAACAATGAGCGGGATTCCAAATGTGCGGGCTCGAACCACGATGGCGAGACCGGCGATATGAGTGAGCGGAAGACAGCACAACCAGCGATCAGTTGCGGGATCGACGCCAAGTGCAGTTGAAGTTGAGCGTGCTGATGCCTCGAGCGACGCATGCGTATGTACGACGCCCTTCGGTGTCCCGGTGCTTCCAGAGGTGGCGATCACGAGGGCATCGCCAGCGTCGACCTGACGGCCGTTGAAACGCTGTTCGGTGCCATCAGCCTCGATGAGGCGAGTGGGGGCGAGCGCAGCGATGAGGGCGGCTCGGGCTGCATCAGGAAGGCGAGGGTCGAGGGGCATGGCCGCGTCGCCGCGTTCCCAGATCGTTGAGAGGGTCTCGACAAAGCCCTGGCCGGTTTGGGCGATCGCCACTAATTGCTGCATCGGGGTGAGGCTAGGCCTCAGATTCGGCGGGCCTGGCCTCCACCGGCCACACTTGCCGCCTATGAAGGACTGGATTGCTGGAGCCCGACCCCGAACCCTGCCTGCGGCACTGGTGCCCGTGCTTGTCGGGACCGCAGCTGCGGCCGGCATGAATGGCGATACCAATGTGCTGAAGGGGCTCATCATCTGGCGCTTCATCGCTGCCCTTGTGGTCTCGCTCGCGCTGCAGGTCGGCGTGAATTACGCCAATGACTATTCCGACGGGATCCGCGGAACCGATGCCGATCGCGTTGGGCCGATGCGACTCACAGGGTCTGGGCGCAAGAAGGCGAGCGCAGTAAAGCGCGCTGCGTTTCTCTCCTTTGGTGTCGCTGCAGTCGCTGGTCTCGGTCTCGCGGCGGCGACGAGTTGGTGGCTGATCGCTGTCGGAGTTGTGGCAATTGCTGCGGCCTGGTTCTACACCGGTGGACCTCGTCCGTATGGCTACGCGGGTTTGGGCGAAGTCTTTGTGTTCGTGTTCTTTGGAATTGTGGCAACAACTGGTTCGGCATTCGTGCAGATCGAACGTGTCACGCCGCTCACTCTTCTCGTTTCGATTCCGGTTGGTCTTTTTGCGACGGCGTTACTCGTGGTGAACAACCTTCGAGATATCCCGGGTGACACCGAATCGGGTAAGCGCACACTTGCAGTTCGTCTTGGAGACAAGCGGACACGGATTTTCTACATCGTGCTCGTTGTGGTGCCGTTCTTGACGGTGCCGTTCTTGTGCGGACTTTCGCAACGCCCCGCAGGCGCTCTCTCGATGTTCGCGGTTCTTCTTGCTCGTAAGCCGGTGCAGCGCGTGATCGAAGGCGCCCGGGGTCCTGCACTGATTCCAGTGCTCGGAGCAACGGGAAAGATTCAGTTGGCCTTCGGCGTATTGATCTCGGCCGGATTGTTTATCGGCGGCTGATTACAAGGTTTCTGACAGCCACTTGGTAATTGTCGATGCGCTTGCTGTCGGATTTTCTAGCTGTGCACTGTGGCCCGCGTTGTCGATGATTTGAATCGACGCATTCGTTCCAATCGATTCGACGAGTTGGTGGCCGAGTTGTGTGAACTTGTCGTCGTTGGCGCCAGCGATGACGAGTACCGGCATTGTGAGTTCGCCGAGACGATCCCACAACGGCTCTTGGGTTCCTGTTCCGCACAACCTCAAACTCGATGCCAAACCTGTTGCTGAATTTGTGGCACGAACTTGTCGACACGATTGCTCGGCGGTGAGCGATGCAAACAGTGGCTGCGAAAGCCATTCGTCGAGGAACGCTTCGATTCCGATGTCTTCGAGGTGGTCAGCAAGCGCATCATCAGCAGTTCGGCGTTGCGCGCGTTCTTCGTTGCCCTCAAGCCCGCCCGTGGCTCCGATAACGATGAGGCGTTTGACCAGTTCCGGATGGGCGAGCGCAAGATGGAGGGCGACGCGACCGCCCAGCGAATACCCGATGACGATGCTCGGCTCGAGAGTCGCAGCGAGTAACTCGGCAGTTTGCGGAAGGTTCGCTCGCACGTCAGCAGAACCGCCGTGGCCTGGAAGGTCAACCGCCACGATCGGATGGGACGTGGCGAGGATGTCAGCGAATGTTCCCCAGCAGCCCGCGGTTTGGGTGAATCCGTGGAGCAGCGTGATCGAAGTGTCGTCGGCGGTGCCAGTCCGAATGGTGGAGAGCTGGGGAGAAGACACCCGCTCAGCGTAGAGCTCGGACCGGCGCGGACCGTAGGCTGCGGTCATGACTGACGAGGACAACGGCGTACTCAACGCAACCTTCTGCGCCACCCTCGTCGACGAATGGGTTCGAAACGGGCTCACCGATGCGGTGGTGTGTCCGGGTTCGCGCTCAACGCCAATGGCTGTCGCACTCGTGGCCGACGGCCGCGTGCGTGTCCATGTGCATCACGATGAGCGGTCAGGGTCGTTCATGGCCCTTGGGCTTGCTCGAGCAACAGGCCGAGCAGCGCTGGTGCTCTCGACCAGCGGTACTGCTGCGGTCGAATTTCATCCGGCAGTCGTCGAAGCCGAACTCGATCGTGTGCCGCTTCTTGTCGTTACTGCTGATCGACCTCCGCGCCTGCGTGGGATCGGGGCACCGCAAACGATCGATCAGGTCGACCTCTACGGCTCAGCAGTTCGACTGTCGGTCGATGCTCCTGTGCCGGCATCGTCGAATCGTTCGACGTGGCGTGCGCTTGCAATGCGCACATGGTGGGCAACTGCCGGAGCAGATCCCGGTCCGGTGCACTGCAACCTTCCGTTCGATGAACCACTTGTTGGCGTTCCGGCGGACTTACCCGCGCTCGACGACTCTGAGCACGCCGTTGTCGACCCCGGTGACCCGTTTGCTGATCCAGGTCCGTTGCCAGAGCGAGGCCTGATCATCGCCGGGAGCGGCATCGACGACGTTGACGCGGTTTTGCTTCTGGCCGAAACCCTCGGTTGGCCGATCCTTGCTGATCCGCGAAGTGGGTGCCGCGTTGAGCATCGTTGCGTCATCGCCCATGGCGACACTCTTTTACGCACTGCCGGTGCGCAGCGCGACGTCGAGATGATCATTCGTTTCGGGGCGCTTCCAGCATCGAAGGTGATTGGTGAGTGGGTCGGCGCATCGTCTGCAACGCACGTGCATATTGATCCGACTGCAGCGGTAATTGATCCATCGCGCTCGGTGACACATCGCATCCGTCAGACGGCAGGCATGTATGCGCGGTCCATCATCGAGATTGTTGATGGCGTTACTCGACCAGCGTGGCTCGAACGCTGGCGCCGCGCTGACGATGCCGTTGAAGAGGCTCTTGCAGTTGTTCTTGCTTCAGCAACTTCAATCACCGAACCTGGGGTTGCCCGCAACGTTGTCGCTGCAGTTCCCGCTGGCGGAACGCTTGTCGTTTCGTCATCGATGCCAATCCGCGATGTCGAGTGGTTTAGTGCTCGACGCGACGGCCTCAACGTGGTTTCGAACCGCGGAGCAAACGGGATCGATGGCGTTGTATCAACCGCTGTCGGAGTGGCGCTTTCAGGGATTCCGACCGCATTGCTCATAGGGGATGTTGCGTTCCTGCACGACACGAATGGTTTGCTCGGGCTCGATGCTCGCGGTGTCGATCTCTGCATCGTCGTGGTCGATAACGATGGTGGAGGAATCTTTTCCTTCCTGCCACAAGCAACCGTGCTTGAACCCGCGCAATTTGAACAACTCTTCGGAACTCCGCACGGAGTCGACTTGGCGATGCTTGCCCATGCACATGGTTTGCCTGTGCTGGAAGCATCAGACGACCTGACTGTTGGCCTCGCAGTCGAAGCGTCGTTGGCGACTGGTGGCGTACATATCGTTCTTGCACGTTCAAACCGAACCGACAATGTCGCTGTGCATGATTCGTTACATCAGGCAGGTATCGCTGCCGCAGAAGCCACTGGTTGGGCTACGGCCTAACGATTGCGCCAAGCATGGTTTGGAGTTTGGCGCGGGTCTCGGCCAACTCCTGTTCGGCTTGAGAGTCGGCAACAACACCCACTCCGGCGTGGATTCGGGTTCGGGTTCCGTTGATCTGCGCAGATCGAATGCCCACTGCCCACGTTCCATTGCCCTTGGCGTCGACCCAGCCGACGGGGCCGGCGTAACGGCCGCGATCGAGACCTTCGAGTTCTTCGATGAGGGCAAGTGCCGCGTCGCGGGGCATTCCGCCGACTGCGGGTGTTGGGTGCAACGCCCCAACGAGTTCGAGAACCGAGGCGATCGGTTCAGAGAGTTGGCCTTCGAGCCGGGTCGAAAGATGTTGCACATTGGCAACGGCGACGATTGAAGGTTCCGCTTCTTCGTCGAGGTACGAACACCAGGGCAGCAACGTGTCGTGCACCATATCGATCGTGTGGCGATGCTCGTCCTTTGTGTTCGTTGAGGCGAGCAGCCCTGCAGCAAGTCGTGCATCGGTTTCGGGATCGCCACTTCGGGGTGCGGTTCCTGCCATTGGATGCGCCCGAACGACGGTGCCGGTGCGTTCCACTAGGAGTTCAGGAGTTGCTCCTACGAATCCGTCGATTGAGAACAAATGGCTCGCGGGAAACGTGCGACGAAGCTGCGAGAGCACTGCGCTTGGACTGACAGGGCGATCGGTGATGAGTTCGATGCCTCGGGCAAGAACAACTTTGCGTGCATCACCGGCTGCGAGACGTTCGGTGGCAGTCGTGACGGCCGCACACCATTCCTCGGGACTGCGCAAAGGACGGATATCGAAAGTCGATGGCGAATTGCTTGACGAATGCAGACCAGCATCGCGGGCAAACCCGGTGCCAAGGACTGTGGCCCGTTCGAGAACCTCGGAGAGTTCGGCTTCGGACGGTTCGTCGTCGGGGAGCGTGATCGTGGTGAGCCACGTGGTGCCGTCGGCATTTTGACCAATTGCGATTCGGGGAATGACTAATTCGCCGTCGAGGTCAGCGTCGAATGGAAATGCTCCGAAAGCAACAGCTCCCGAGCCGGGGATGTCGAGTTCATCGGTGACATCGATGTGCGCAAAGGCGGCACGGGCTGTGGCAGCGGTGAGGGCTCGGTCGCTCCGGGGGACGGCGATTCGCGCCGCGCTTCCGATTCCGACGATGCCTGCGCCATTGGTGACGAAAAGCATGTCGTTGTCGTCGCAAAGTGCGACGAGGTCAACGTCAACCGCAAGCGCACGAGTGCGAGCAACGAGGCCCACGGTCTGGTTCACTGCTGGTCGTCGCTCCGTGTGGCGGTAATGAGTTGCGAAATGCCAACGGAAAGCAGTTGGCGTTCGACCTGTACGAATCCTGCGTCGGCGAGTTGTTGCAACATCACGCCAGGTTCGGGGAGATACGCAACCGATTTCGGAAGGTATTGGTACGCCGAAGGATCGGAAAGAAGGCCACCGACCTTGGGCACGATCGAGCCGAAGTAAATCGAGTGTCCCCAGCGCAAGAATCGGTTGGGGGGTTCGGCAACCTCAAGTAGGGCGATGCGGCCGCCGGGTCGAACTGTTCGTGCGAGCTCAGTGAAGAAGCCGCCGAGTTCGACAAGGTTTCGAAGAGCGAACCCGCAGGTAATGCCGTCGAGTGATCCATCGGGCACGGGAAGTGCAAGGGCGTCGGCTTCAGCGAGCGGAGCAGACGTTCGTGCTGCAGCGAGCATTCCGAATGAGAGGTCGAAACCGATTGGCCGTAGTCCTTGTTTTTGGAGTTCGCGACAGAAGTCACCAGTTCCGCAAGCGAGATCGGCAACGAGAGAGCCTTCGGGAAGTCCAAGATCGCGAACAGTGCGTGTACGCCAGCCGACGTCCATGCGGAACGTCATCACTCGGTTGACGAGGTCGTAGCGAGGAGCGATCGCGTCGAACATTGAGCGAACGGCGCGGACTTTCTCTTCGCCCTGAGGGAGCTGCTGGCTGTTCATCTCGGTCACGGGATTAGCCTACGGGCCGATTGGCATCAGTGACGAAGCGGGGGCGTACTGCAAAATACTTGACGGAGAGTCGCCTTACCTCGGCAAAGTCGTCGAGGTCGTCGTGGTGGACGTCGACGGCGCTCTAGGCGTTGCGATTCCAAATTTCGCAAGGTTCGAGACGCTTGGGTGCTTGATGCCGGCCGGACCTTCGGCGAAGGCATCGAGGATGTTCACGGTCACCTTTTGGAGTTTGCAGATCGGTGTGGTCGGAGGACCAGCGGGGCACGCATCGAGGAGTCGTGGCGACCATCCGAATGTTGCTGCAGTAAAGACTCCGGCACCGCTTGGGGTCGTGTACCAGGTGGAATCAGCGAATGACGCTTTACCGCGACACGTGACGGGGGAGTGCGCAAGGACCTGAATATTCGCCGGCGTTGGTGCACTCGGTGTTACTCGGTCGTATTCGTTGCCCACCATCTTCGAAACTCGGTCTCCATTTTTGAATTCGGAACCTTCGAACATCCACATCGATGTATCGCCGACCACCCAATCGGCTTCGACGGGGTTGCATTCGTAGTACGAGCCAGTGAGTGAACTCTCGGGGTTCGGCGCCGGACTTTCGCGGAACGACGACGTGACGCGTTCGTTGTCTTTCCCATAGAGGGGGTCACGGGTCGCGTCGCGGTAGTTGACCTCAAGGCGCGCCTTTCCGGTACTTGCGTCCTCAAGGCGAATGCGGCGGTAGACATTGTTGGCGCCGAAGAATCCGATATTCACGCCGGCATCTCGGGCAGCTTCAAGGTTTTTGCGCATCTCGACCGTGTAGTACTCGTCATGTCCCGGAATGACGATACCGCGATGGTTTTTGGCCAATTCTCCGCGTTGGTGAAGGTCGATGTTGGTCCAATACGAAACGTCATAACCATGGCGTTCAACGAAGGCAATGAACTCTCGTTCGCGGCCTAAGAATTCGCCACTGCCGTTTCCGGTATAGGGAC
>CAFBNA010000002.1_pt1 | contig 44321 bp, 42 predicted proteins | sample 7269141 | NCBI WGS metagenome assembly CAFBNA01 (sample SAMEA6814080, study PRJEB35770) | uncultured Microthrixaceae bacterium | biome: Freshwater; feature: Freshwater reservoir; material: water | place: Czech Republic | collected 2017-05-23 | depth 30m m
ATTCTCGGTACATCTCAGTTGTCGATTGATCTTCGTTTCGGAACAGTGTCGCCGCGCCGAGTTGCTCAGGTGGTTGGAGAATCAACTCCGGGACGCGCAGCGTTGGTCCGTCAGCTCGCATGGCGAGATTGGTACGCACATTTGTTGATCGGAACACCGACTCTTGTTGAACAACCGATGAAACCGCAGTACGCGGCAATTCAGTGGCGGCAAGACGACAAAGGTTTTGAAGCGTGGAAGAACGGGCGCACCGGTTATCCGTTCGTTGATGCCGGTATGCGACAACTTCGTGAGACCGGTTGGATGCACAACCGTGTCCGAATGGTTACGGCGTCATTCCTCGTGAAGAACTTGCTGATCGATTGGCGACGGGGCGAACGTTATTTCCGGCATGTCTTGCTCGATGCCGATGTTTCACAGAATGTCGGGAATTGGCAATGGGTTGCTGGAACGGGTCCGGATGCATCGCCTTACAACCGGGTCTTCAATCCTGTCCTACAAGGTCAGCGCTTCGACGCGAACGGTGACTACATCCGACGATGGGTTCCGGAGCTGGCAAACCTCAATGCCTCAGCTATCCATGAACCGTGGGCTACCGGACCGCTCGAACTCGCAGCTGCCGGAATTGAAATCGGTGAGAACTATCCCGAACCGATTGTTGACCTTGCCTTCAGCCGCGGTCGCGTTCTCGATGCTTACGGGGCAGTGAAGCGCTGAGTTTCAGGATGCGCGAGCTGCGTCTTGCACGGAGCGGCGGCTAATCGAACGAGGGGAGTGACCAGACGCGGCGCGCTCCTCTTCGTTTTCTCCACCCCAAAAACCGTTCTCACGATTGTCGCGAGCGAGTTCTCGACATTCGAAGTTCACCGGACACGCCGCGCACATTGCGCGAGCAGTTGCTTCTCGACGAACCCGACGTTCCGGTCGTTCACCCGCGATGCCAAAGAAGAGGTTTGTTCGACCCTTGCACGAGGCATGATCCATCCATTCGGGCCGGGCAACTGCGAGCAACATGGATTCCATCTCAACTCCTGGGTTCGTGAACCGAGTGACGTCGTCGTCATGAGGTGTAACCGAATTTAGCGCTAAATATTTCCCGTGCCTCAGAAAACCTTCCGCGATGCCCTGTGACCTTGGGCATAAGGGGTCTGGGGGCAGGGCTTCCCCCTAGGCTCAAGCAGTGACTGTGTTTCTCGTCGGAGCTGGGCCGGGCGATCCGGGATTGCTGACGCTTCGTGGCGCCGAGGCCTTGGCGATGGCCGATGTCGTGGTCTACGACCGGCTTTCTGTGAGCGCTCTGCTGGAATTGGCCCCGCCCGAGGCTGAGCGGATCAGCGTCGCTAAATCCGCAGGTCGAGCGGTCATGCCTCAGGACGACATCAACGCATTGCTCGTCGAAAAGGCCAAACAAGGCCTGACCGTCGTTCGCCTCAAGGGCGGTGATCCGTTCGTCTTTGCCCGCGGGGGAGAGGAAGCAGCCGCTCTTGCCGCTGCGGGTCTCCATTACGAGGTGGTGCCTGGGGTGACCTCGGCAATCGCGGTTCCCGCTTATGCGGGTATTCCCGTCACGTTGCGCCACTCATCGACCTCATTCACCGTCATTACTGGTCATGAGGATCCCGACAAGAGCGACGAGGTCAACTGGGAAGCCGCCGCGCAACTGGGCGGGACCATCGTAATTCTTATGGGAATCGGCCGGTTGCCGAAGATTGTCGATCGGCTCCTGGCCGGCGGCCTCGCACCCGATACGCCTGCGGCGGCGATTCGTTGGGGCACGAGGCCTGAACAACACACGGTGAGGTCAACGCTTTCAGGAATTGCCCGTGAACAATTGGCGTCACCGAGCGTGATCGTCGTCGGGCAGGTCGCGGCGATGGATCTTTCGTGGTTTGAATCACGGCCGCTTTTTGGAAAGAAAGTGATTGTGACGCGGCCGCGCCATCAGTCATCGGTTCTTGCTGATCGGTTACGAGACGAAGGCGCCGATGCGCTGATCGTTCCCACCATTGAAATCGTTGATCCTCTCGACCAAGGCGCTGCATTGAGCGCCGCAGTTGAGCAACTGTCTTCGTACGACTGGGTAGTCCTGACATCGGCCAACGGCGCCGCAAGATTGTGCGAGCGACTCCGCGACGGTCGTGATCTTGCCGGAGTAAAGATTGCAGCGATAGGCCCAGGCACGGCCGAAGTGCTGGCCGATCACAACCTTGTGGCCGACCTCGTTCCCGAACGATTTATTGCGGAATCGCTACTCGAGGCGTTCCCACTTCCTCACGACACCGATCAACGCCGAGTCTTGCTTGCGCGTGCCGAGGTTGCCCGCGACGTTCTTCCCGACGGATTGCGAGAGTTGGGATGGCGCGTCGATGTCGTCGATGCCTATCGAACGATTCCGGTGGAACCAACCGACGCCGAGCGCGAACAAGTCATTGGTGCCGACATCGTTACATTCACCTCCTCATCAACCGTCGACAACTGGGTTGCGGCGTTCGGGGTCGACACGCTCCCCAAGACCGTTGCGTGTATTGGCCCAATCACTGCCGACACGGCGCGTCGGGCTGGTCTCCGCGTTGACGTGATCGCCGATGTCCACACCATCGACGGACTTGTCGATGCGCTCGTAGAACGGAGTGCACACCCGACTGCACCGAAGACGAAGACCCCTCGACGTACCAGTCGTGGCCCCCGATTCGGTCGCCAACAGCGACGTGCCTAGGCTCTGCGCCAATGAGTTTCCCTCAACGCCGCCTTCGTCGACTTCGACGCACGCCTGCTCTCCGGCGGATGGTTGCTGAAACGCGCCTCACCCCCGACGATCTCATTGCGCCCCTTTTCGTGCGGGAGGGAATTACAGAGCCGCAGCCGATCGCTTCGATTCCTGGAGTCGTGCAACACACGCTTGGTTCGCTTCGTGCCGAGGTCGCCGATCTCGTGGGTCTTGGTGTCCCAGGAGTCATCCTTTTTGGAGTTCCCGAAACCAAAGACGACATCGGGTCGGGCGCATGGAACCCAGACGGCATCGTGCAGATCGCATTACGCGAGTTGCGTGACACGTTTGGTGATCGTGTCGTCCTGATGTCTGATCTCTGCCTCGATGAATACACCACCCATGGTCACTGCGGAGTTCTCGACGGACGCGGAAGCGTCGACAACGACGCAACGCTTGATCTCTACGCGAACGTGGCAATTGCCCAAGCAACCGCCGGTGCTGATGTTGTTGCTCCTTCGGGAATGATGGACGGTGCCGTCGCCGCAATTCGCGATGCGCTCGACGAAGAAGACTTCATCGAGACGGCGATCATGGCGTATTCGGCGAAATATGCATCGGCGCTTTACGGGCCGTTCCGCGATGCAGTCGATGTCACGATCGAAGACGGCGGCGATCGAAAGGGTTACCAGCAAGACCCTGCAAACGCTCGAGAATCGCTCGAAGAGATTCGCCAAGACATTCTTGAAGGCGCCGACATCGTGATGGTGAAACCAGCGATGTCGTATCTCGACATCATCGCGAGGGCTCGCCAAGAGGTCGACATTCCCATGGCCGCCTATCACGTGTCTGGCGAATACGCGATGGTGAAAGCAGCAGCGGAACGCGGATGGATCGACGGCGACGCCGTCGCAATCGAACAACTCACGTCGATTCGACGTGCGGGCGCCGACATGGTTCTTACGTACTTCGCGCGCGACATCGCCGAACTTCTCAACGATTGAGCTCATGACACAAACAAACGAATCGCTGTTCGAACGCGGTCAGCGCGTCATCCCCGGCGGAGTGAACTCGCCAGTTCGAGCGTTCCGCTCAGTAGGTGGAACTCCGTATTTCGTTGCAAGCGGCAGCGGCGCTCGCGTGACTGATGTCGAGGGAACAACGTTCCTTGACCTCGTTCAGAGCTACGGAGCGATCATCGCCGGTCACGCTCACCCCAAGATCATCGAAGCGATTCAAAAAGCTGCAGTCGATGGAACGTCGTTCGGAGCACCGACGCCTCGCGAAGTCGAACTTGCTGAAGCGATTAACGAACGGGTTCCTTCCTGCGAGAAGTTGCGCATGGTGAACAGCGGAACCGAAGCAACGATGAGTGCGATCCGCGTAGCGCGCGGCGCAACTGGGCGACCAAAGATTCTCAAGTTTGCGGGCAACTACCACGGTCATAGCGATGGCCTGCTCGTTTCTGGCGGAACGGCGATGGCATCGCTTGGTATTCCCGCATCGGCGGGAGTTACTGACAACGCAATCGCGGACACTGTCGTTGCGCCCTACAACGTCGTACCAACACTCGATGAAACATTTGCTGCGGTCATCGTTGAACCGTGTGCGGCAAATATGGGTTTGGTTCCACCGGCACCTGGATTCCTCGAAGGACTTCGCGCCGAATGTGATCGTGTTGGCGCACTATTGATCTTCGACGAAGTCATCACGGGCTTTCGTGTTGCGCGCGGCGGCGCACAACAACTTCTCGGCGTCACTCCTGATCTCACTGCGTTCGGAAAGATCATTGGCGGTGGTTTGCCCGTCGGTGCATTCGGCGGGCGCGCCGACGTGATGGACAACCTTGCGCCGTTGGGACCCGTCTACCAAGCAGGAACGTTGTCGGGTAATCCACTGGCAACGGCAGCCGGTCTTGCTGCACTCTCACTTCTCGATGACGACGCCTACGCGTTGATCGAATCTCGCGCCGATTGCCTTGCCGGTTCGCTTGCAAATGCGTTCGCCGCTGCCGGCATCACCGTCTGTGTTCCGCGCTTTGCCACGCTTGTTGGATTGTTCTTCGGCGAAACGCCACCAACCGATTACGTGAGTGCATGCACTACTGACGAAGCGTTGTACGCAGCGTTCTTCCATGAACTTCTTGATCGTGGTGTTGCGGTTGCGCCTGGAGCGTACGAAGTGATGTTCCCGGGACTTGCCCATGACGATGAAGTACTCACGGCGATCAGCGATGCAGCGCACGCAGCTGCTGCAGCTGTCGCGTCACGCTGACATCAACGCGCGCGACACATCGCATTGAACGCGAAGGGACCCCGCCGAAGCGGGGTCCCTTCAAACAATTCTTTTGGAGCGAGCCTTACGACTTTGAACCAACTGGCGTTGTCCAGTTCGGTTGAATCGTGAGCTTGCCGTTCGCGTCGAGCAACGGCGTACCTTCGGGGGTGATGAGTTCGCCCGCTGCGTTCAGCATGGGCTTTCCATCGGCGTAAGTGATATTGCCTGTTGCATCGACGGTGGTCTTGCCGCCTGAAAGCGTTTCCCACTCGTAACGAACGACCGCAAGCAACTGTGCCTGGCTAAGCGTCTTGTTGAAGTTCGGCATTGGGTTGCCGTTGTAACTCAGCGTCTTGTGCTGTCCGCCTTCACGAGCCGGATCCCCATACGGAGTGCCGGCAGGGCCGATTCCATTCGAGCCGAGCCACACGAAATCAAGTTGTCCGATGATGTCGGGGAACGTGGCAACAAGTGCACCGCCGGTCATGACGCGACCAACGCCACCGCCACCACCAGCACCATGGCAGCCTGCGCAGTTTGCAGCGAAGATGGTTCCGCCTGTCGCCAACTGCGAAGGCGCGCCGTTCGAGGCAGGGGAGAGGCCACCGATATAGATGACGGCCCACAGCGGAAGGAATGCCAACACCGGCATGGCCCAGAACGGGATCTTCTTCCGCTTTATGGCCGCTTCGACGTAGGGCGGAACTGGTTCCGGAGCAGCGGCGGGCGCAACAGCAGCCGGTGCAGCGGCCGCAGTAGCGGTTGCCTTCTCGACTGATGCGCTCTCGGCGGCCGGTGCTGCATCAGCAGCAGGTGTTCCACCGTCGAGTGAAGTCCGACGGTCTTTAGAGCGCTTGAGCAGATGCTCAGGAACTTCGGTCACGGTTCCTCCGAAGCGGACGGGGAGAGAGATGGGAGCAGTGATCGGGCAGGGCTGCCGGCGAAGCCGACGGACACCGGCCGTACCCGGTCAAACCTAGACGACGCGGAGCGGGCGGAGCCAAGTATCGAGAAGGACAGTTCGCGAAATCTCTCCGGTGAAATGTCACGTCCGCGAATGACCCGTGGAATGTCTCAACCCCCTCGCGGCGGTGCTAGACAATGAAAGCGCCGGACCGGCCTGATCGGGCTCGGCACAGTTCTGTCCGTACCATTTGTGCAAACGTTCACGAGGGAGGCCAACCCGGGTGGTTGCGTTCATCGCATCGGTGCTTGTAGCGGTTCTTTTGACCGCACTTGTGATTCCGGTGGCCAAGCGACGTCCAGTAGGGACCCCGCTCACATGGGGCGAGGCCATGGTCGCGTCCGTTTATGCCTTTTTCCTTATGTTTTGGGTCTATGGGCTCGTTCCTCATCTCTTCTTGACTTGGGCCGGCAATGAACTCGGCTGGCGTCCCGACAAGCTTTTGCTTGGTCCCGGGGGCGTTCTCAAGCCGCAGTCACTCGACGGCTGGAGCCCAATCACGATCACGTACCAGACACTTCGCGACATTCTCGCGGTGCTGATCTATGTCGTCTTCCTCGGTGCCCAGATCGCTCTTTGGGTCTGGTGGCAGAACCGTGGCAAGCGTGCCGCTGCGGCGGAAACCGCTCAGACCACCGTCACATCCGAATACGGCCGTCCGCTGGTTCGGAAGAGCTGATCATGGCCCGCATTGACGCCAATCCCCCGATGCCGGAGTTCCGCGACGATTACGTCCTGCGGGAAGTCGACGCGGAATGGCTGTCAAAGGCGGTCAAGCCCAAGCAATTCATCCATATCGATCAATCCGAGTGCATTACCTGCGAAGGCTGCGTCGACATCTGCCCGTGGAAGTGCATCCACCTGGTTCGCACCTCCTCGATCGACGAGGCCGTTGGCACCGAACTTCCCGGAGAAGACCCCGGTGACCACTCGGTGTTCCTGATCGACGACGATGTCTGCACCCGATGCGCCCTTTGCGTCGACCGGTGCCCAACTGGTGTCATCATCCTTGGAAAGGTCGGTGCTGCACCGGCCGATGGTGACTCCCATCAACGCACGCCGACCCATGGCTACGGCTACGGCATGCGACTCGGATAGTGCTACACCTTCTTTTACCCAAGTTTTTCTGACTTTTCTTTACTTTCTGAACTCGAACCACCCTCCCGGAATCAGCCCTTGATTTCGGCTCACACGGAGTAACTGCCTTGGCAAAGACCATGGAGCGCCCCAGCGGGAAGAAGACCCCGGCACAGCGCGTCAGTGAAGTCGTCGATAAGACGCAGGGCTCTCAGGCCTGGAATTCAATCTTCCGACCAGGCTCGGTGTTCCGTAAGGGCTACACCGACAGCCCTCGTAACCGTTCGTACGTGATCATGAACAGCGTGCTGTACCACCTTCATCCGGTGAAGGTGAAGCGACACGCGGTCAAGGTCAGTTACACCCTCTGCCTCGGTGGCCTCAGCTTCTTCCTCTTCATCTTGCTGACCATTACCGGCATTTTCTTGATGTTCTTCTACCGCCCCACTGCGGCGCAGGCCTGGAACGACATCTACACCCTTCAGACCTCAGTGGCCTTTGGTCTTCTGGTTCGAAATATGCATAGATGGGCCGCCCACCTCATGGTGCTGTCGGTCTTCCTTCATATGGCCCGCGTCTTCTACCACGGCGCCTACAAGCCACCTCGAGAGTTCAACTGGGTGATTGGCGTCATCCTCCTGACCCTCACCCTCCTTCTTTCCTTCACCGGCTACCTCCTTCCGTGGGATCAGCTCGCACTTTGGGCGGTGACGGTGGGTACGAACATGATGGGCTACACCCCAGTGTTCGGCGACCAAGTGAGATTCGTGCTCCTTGGCGGTAAGGAAATCGGTACCGACACGTTGTTGCGTTGGTATGTGTTGCACGTGTTGTTTGTTCCTTTCGTGACTGTCATCTTCCTTGCGATCCACTTCTGGCGGGTCCGCAAGGACGGCGGCATCTCCGGACCGTTGTGATCGAGGAGCCATGACCGAGATCCCTGAACACCTCCGCAAGCGAGCCGAAGAGGCCAAGGCCAAGGCAGCAGCCAAAGCAGCTGGCGACGCGCCCGCCGAAGCAGCAGCTGAAGCTCCTGCCGCCGCCGCACCGAGCGCGGGCGACAGCCGCATCCCGGCCCACTTGCTCGAGCGCTCAAGGTCCGCAAAGTCCAAGAAGGAAGGCGGCGCCGAAGCCGCCGTTCCGGCCGCGACTGGCGGTGGCGTTGCGACCGCTGTCGCCGATGCTGCGCCACCACCCACAGCGACCGGCCCGGGTGGTCACACCCAGCGCCTCCTCACCGTGGTCAAGGCCGGTTCCATCCAAGACCTGAAGTCCACCCCCATCGACAAAGTGCACACATGGCCGCACCTTCTCGCGGTTGAGTTTGTCGCTGCGCTGGCAATCACGGTCTTCACGCTGATCTTCTCGGTCTTCGTGAATGCTCCGCTGCTCGAACTCGCAAACATCAACCAGACCCCGAACCCGTCGAAGGCCCCGTGGTACTTCCTCGGCCTTCAGGAACTGCTCACCATGTTCCACCCCATGGTCGCCGGTGTGACCATTCCGGGTATGGGCATCTTCTTGTTGATCCTTGCTCCGTACATCGACAAGAACCCGTCGAATAAGCCCGAAGACCGCAAGTTTGCGATCTCGTTGTTCACGGTTCAGATGATGTTCTGGGCAGTGCTTGTCATTATCGGTTCCTTCTTCCGCGGTCCTGGCTTCAACTTTGTGACGCCTTGGACTGGCGGTCTGTTCTTCGAGTTGTGATGGCGCAAACGCAGGAGTCCCCCAAATGAATCCTCTAGTCATCGTCATTCCCGTCGTCGTCGTTCTCGCCGGCGTGGTGTTGTTCGCTGCTTCCCGTCGTCGCGACAGCGGCGGTGCAACCGGTGCGCTTAGCCGCGAGACCGTCAAGCGTGACAAGCCCGCGGCGGCACTTGACGACTCCGAACTGGTTGGCGTTTCTGGCCGTCAGGTCGAGGCATCAGCGGTGCTTGATCGTCGCCCAGCTGCGCCGGCAACCACCGCTACCGAAGTTGCGCCCTTCGTGCCGCCCGATGCCGATGCGATCGGCATTTCTCGCCGCAAGTTCTTCAACCGTTCCATCATCGTGATGATGGGCCTCGGCCTTTCTGGCTTTGGCGCAGCCATCCTTGCCTTCCTGTGGCCAATGCCAAAGGGTGGCTTCGGCTCCAAGATCCGCGTCGGTTCAGTTGCTGATATTCAGGCAAAGATCACTGCAAGCAAGGGCTTCCTCTACTCGGCCGAAGGTCGTATGTGGTTGACCAACTACCCGATTTCTGCAGTCGAAAAGGCCAAGAAGGTCTACCCGGCAGCGGTGCTTCCGTCGATGGAAGCGGGCCTCGTTGCGCTCTACCAAAAGTGTCCCCATCTCGGCTGTCGTGTTCCCTCGTGTGCAACATCACAGTGGTTCGAATGCCCATGCCATGGTTCGCAGTACAACCTGGCCGGGGAGAAGAAGGGTGGCCCTGCGCCCCGAGGCATGGATCGCTTTGCGACATCTGTCGCAGGGGGCGTGCTCACGGTCGACACTGGCCAGATCTTCCAAGGTCCGGCAATTGGTACGAACACCACTGGCCAAGAAGCTGAAGGCCCGCATTGCGTGGGTGGAGGAAGTCACTGATGCAGGATCTCTATCTGTTAGCGATCGCTCAGAAGACGATCGGTTACGTCATTGCCGTTCTGCTTCTCATCGCGTTTGTCGTCGCTATTGCTATCAACGTCCGCAAGGGACGCGCCGAGGTTGGTTCTGAAGTTGAACTGGCCCCGAACCGCAAGCCCTATATGGACGACGAAGAACTCGAAACCAAGAAACTCGACCGAACGCTTGGCCTCGGTCTTGTCGCACTTGGTGTCATCGCTCTGACCCTTCCGCTCTATTGGCTTGCCGAACCTGGTCGCCAGACCGACATGGTGAAGCACTTCGAAGATGTCGCGATCTCTCGCGGTGAAGAGATTTACGTGGCCGGCGCGCAGTGCGCGAACTGTCATGGCCCGAATGGCGTCGGTGGTGTTGCGAGTTACACGATCCTCGACCCCAAGACCGGCGCTTATGTCGATCAGGTGCAGTGGAAGGCCCCGGCCCTCGACACTGTGATGTATCGCTATACGCCAGAACAGGTCACCTACATCCTCAACTACGGCCGCGGTTACTCGCCGATGCCGGCGTGGGGCGCGCCTGGTGGCGGTCCGCTTACCGAGCAGCAGATCGCCGAGGTCATTGCGTATCTCACATCGATTCAGTTGCCGGCTGAAGAATCACAGGCAGCGGTGCAAGCCGAACTCGACAAGAGTTGTAAGGCCGATGCCGACAACAACTGCACGGTTGCTGGTGGCAAGTACAAGACACTTGGCGAAGCGATCTTCAACCTTGGTTATTCAGACGGCTTTGCGGCTGGCGCCTATGCCTGCGGTCGATGCCACACCTCAGGCTGGTCCTTTGGCCAAGCCAAGGTTGCTGGCGGCGGTGCGATGGGCCCGAACCTCACTGGTGGTTCGGAAATCCGTCAGTTCCCGGTCGCGGCGCAACAAGAAGCATTTGTCTCGGCCTATCCCAAGATGGGCACGTCCTATGGCACCAACGGTTGGTCAAGCGGTCGCATGGGTAGCTTCGGCACCAACCCGAACGCGCAGGATCCCAAGACCGCAATCATGAGTCAGGATCAGGTCATGCTCACGCCTGCACAGATCGCGGCAGTTGTCGCTTACGAGCGGAGCCTCTGATGCATACCCTTCAGGTCATCGCTGGCATCTCCTTTGATCCAGGTATCCGCGGCATCCTCGTGGTGCTTGTCGGCGTCACCGTCCTTATGGGCTCGGTGTATCTGCTTCTCGGCACCAACCTTGGTTCGCGACTTGGTTTTCTTGTTGCGCTTACAGGCTTGTTCGGATGGCTCGCCATCCTTACGTTCATGTGGTGGCTCACGCCGCCGGCCATTGGCCCGCGCGGAAATCTCCCCACATGGAAGCCAGTTGAGATCTATGTCAACGGTGGCGGTGATCAAGCCAAGATCGATGCACTGAGTGGATTGATTGATCCGGCATCGCTTCCGAAGGCCGACAAGATCCTCGCTGAGAACCCCGACCTCGCGAAGGACTTTCCCAACGGATTCACCCTTTCTGATCTCCAGACCAACCACCCAGCGGTTGTTTCGGAATATCTCGATGCCGAGTCACTCAATGGTTGGAAGCTTGTGTCGGCTGCAAACGCAGGTGAAGCACAGGCCGCTGCCGACGTCGAACTCGTTGCGTCAGGGGTCTTCAAGACCACTGCCGACTACAAGAAACTCAACACCTGGCAGTTTGGTGGCAAGCCGACCCTTGAAGATGACTGCCCCGACGGTGGCATCGTCTGTCGTGTTTGGCACCGCATCTCGTCTGCGTTCCAGATCAAGAACCCGAAGAACTACTCAGTGGTGCAGGTGCAGCAAGTGATTCCTCAGGAAACCATTCCTGGTCAGGCACCACCGATCCCGAAGGCCGATCCCACCAAGCCGGTGATTTCGGTCGTGTTCGTTCGCGACATTGGAAACGAACGTGTGATTCCGTTCTTGTACTTCGTGATCTGCATGTCGCTCTTCATCGTGTCTGCATGGGCCTTGCACAATCGTGACAAGACGCTCATGAAGAACAAGGCCATGGCCGAAGCGGCGTCGAAGGAGAGCTGACCAGCGTGGGGCAGTACCTGCCGATCTTCGCAATGCTTGTGCTGGCGATCATTTTCGCCGCGGTGAGCCGCGTCGTCTCGCAACTACTTGCACCCCGTCGTCCTTCCGAAGCCAAGTCGTCACCCTACGAATGCGGCATTGTTCCTGATCAAGGTCCGCCGGAACGCTTTCCGGTGAAGTTCTTCCTTGTTGCCATGATCTTCATCGTGTTCGATATCGAAATCATTTTCCTGTTCCCGTTTGCGGTCGTGTTTCGTTCGCTCGGTGGTTACGGAATTGCAGCAATCGTGATCTTCACCGCTGCCGTGTTTGAGTCGTTCGTGTATCTCATCGGCAATGGCGCACTCGACTGGGGACCGGTCAAGCACTTGCGTCGCTCCGAAATTGTTTCGCCCGCCCGCACTGCGACCAGCACGATCCGTCGCGTCGGCCTCGAAGGCCGTTCCACTGAAGAGGCTGCATAAGTGTCGAACGAGACCAGGCCCACAGGCGGACTTCTCGAGTCCGGCCTTGAAGGGCTCAGCCACAACTTCCTTACCGGAACGCTCGAAGAACTCGTCAAGTGGGCGCGTCGCCACAGTGTTATGCCCGCCACGTTCGGCCTTGCATGTTGCGCCCTCGAAATGATGGCTGCCGGTGGTCCGCACTACGACCTTGCGCGCTACGGCATGGAAACATTCCGCGCATCGCCGCGCCAAGCCGATCTCATGATCGTTGCTGGCCGCGTGTCGCAGAAGATGGCTCCAGTCCTTCGTCAGATTTACGACCAGATGATGGAACCCAAGTGGGTCATCTCCATGGGCGTGTGTGCATCCTCCGGCGGCATGTTCAATAACTACGCCATCGTGCAGGGTGTCGATCAGATCGTTCCCGTCGATGTCTACGCACCGGGTTGCCCGCCATCACCGGAAACCTTGATGCACGCGATCCTCACCCTTCACGACAAGATCAAGAATGGTGAACTCACTCGTCGCAAGGGCGAAGGTCTTGGTCTGGTTGTCGAACAGATGGGTCCTTCAGGACCTGTGCCTGTCACTTTGGGTCAGGGCTGAACATGACCGATATCGACGCCGAAAGCGGCGCGGCTGACACCCCACCCGAGAACGTACCCGAGACACTTTTCGACACACTGCTCACGCGGTCGCACGAGCAACTTGTGTTGCACCCAACTCGCGAGAGCTACCCCGGTTTGCTCGCAACTCTGCACGCCGCCGGATATCACTCGGTGGTCGATCTTTGTGGTGTTGATTACCTCACCAATGATTCTCGTCAACTTCCCGCCGGTATCGAACCGGAACGCTTCGAAGTTGTCGTCAACCTCATTAACCATCGCGAACGAGCTCGTCTGCGTTTGCGAGTGCAGGTTCCGGAAACCGATGCGGTTCTTCCGAGCGCATTCAACCTCTATCCCGGTACCGAGGCGATGGAACGCGAAACCTTCGACATGTTTGGTATCTCGTTCGATGGCCACCCTGATCTCACCCGCATCCTCATGCCCGAGGACTGGATCGGACACCCGCTGCGCAAGGACTACGACGTAGGTCGTATCCCGGTGCAGTTCAAGGGCGCTCCCGCGAATCGTTGATCTCATGACCGCAACTCACGAACTCCCAACGAATGTGAATCAGACCTCCGAAGGTGGTCAAGAACTCACCTCCGCTGACGTAATCGCTGCAGGCGAACGCCTCCGCGAACTTGGCGCTGTGCTTCGTTTGTCCGAGAACGACGCGATCCTTGCCGAGCGCGAACAGGTTCCTGACGACGAAACCATGATCATCAACATGGGTCCGCAGCATCCGTCAACGCACGGTGTGTTGCGCCTCATGCTCGAACTCCAGGGCGAGACCGTTCTTCGTTGCAAGCCGATCATCGGTTACCTGCACACCGGCATGGAGCGCACGGGCGAAGAACTCAGCTATCTCCAGGGGCCCACCAATGTGACGCGCATGGATTATGCGGCGCCGTTGTTCACCGAACTCGCCTTCTCCCTCACGGTTGAGAAGCTGCTCGACATCGAAGTCCCTGAACGTGCGATCTGGATCCGCATGCTTATGACCGAGATGAATCGCATCTCTTCACACCTTCTCTTCATGGCCACGAACGGCATGGATCTCGGTGCCGTGTCGATGATGCTTTATGGCTGGCGTGAGCGCGAAGAAGCGCTTCGTTTCCTTCAGGAAGTCACCGGCCTGCGCATGAATCACAACTACATCCGTCCCGGTGGCGTGGCCGCCGATCTTCCCGACGGATGGCGCGACGGCGTGTTGCGCCTTCTCGACATGCTTCCCGGCCGACTTGCCGAATACGACACGTTGCTCAACCAGCAGCCAATTTTCCGCGAGCGCCTCCAGGGCGTCGGAGCGATCAATGCCGACGAATGTCTTGCTCTCGGCGTAACGGGCCCCATCCTCCGATCAACCGGTTACGACTGGGACCTTCGCCGCGATATGCCGTACCTCGCGTTCGACCAGGTCGACTTCGACGTTGTTGTCGGCTCGTACGGTGACTGCTTCGACCGTTACGCGATCCGCCTTGCTGAAATTCATGAGTCGATGAAGATCGTTCGTCAGTGTCTCGAAAAGATGCCGAAGGGCGATTACCGCATCCAGGACAAGAAAGTCACCCCGCCGCCGCGTGCGCGTATCGACGAGTCCATGGAAGCGCTTATTCACCATTTCAAGATCTTCACCGAAGGATTCAAGGTTCCCGAGGGCGAGGCCTACGTCGCAATCGAGTCACCTCGTGGCGAACTTGGTTGCTACATCGTGAGCGACGGATCCTCGAATCCCTACCGCATGCATGTTCGTGCCCCGAGTTTCGTGAATCTTCAGACACTTCCTCATCTCATGCACGGCAGTCTCGTGGCCGACGCTGTGGCCATCATTTCGAGCGTCGATCCCATCCTTGGGGAGGTCGATCGCTGATGGCTCGACTCACAAATGACAACGTAGAACTCGCGCGCGAAATCATTGGTCGCTATCCGCGTCCCAAATCCGCTCTTATTCCTTTGCTGCACCTTGCGCAAGAACAAGACGGTCACCTCACCGACGAAGCAATGGCTCATATCGGCGAACTTGTCGGCGTCTCCTCTGCAGAGGTTCTCGGAACTGCATCGTTTTACGAAATGTTCAAGATGGAAACCGTTGGCCGTTACATGGTCAACATCTGCACCAACATTTCGTGCCAGTTGCGCGGCGGCGAGGAACTCCTTGCTCATGCCGAAAAGACGCTCGGTATTCGCCCGGGACAAACAACTTCCGATGGTCTCTTCACTCTTGAAGACGTCGAGTGCATCGCAGCGTGCACAGAAGCTCCGTGCTTGCAGGTGAACTATCGCTACGAGCATCGCATTTCGAACGAAGGTTTTGATCAACTCGTGAACGACCTCCGCGCTGGTCGCCGTTCCGACATTCCGTCACACGGAGTGTTGGCCGAAGTTCGTCAGCACATTCCCGAGGATCGACGCGCTGGCGTCGTTACGCCCGAGGACAAAGCCGTACCGGTCTGGATCGCAGCAGCAGGGGAGGGCGACAAGTGATCACCGACGCCCCACGCATCATTACCTCGCGTTTTGATAACGCCGACAGCTTCACGCTCGCTGGGTACGAAGCCACTGGTGGGTACCAAGCACTTCGCAAGGCACTTTCCATGGGTCCGGCTGCAGTGGCCGACGAGGTCAAGACTGCAACCCTTCTTGGTCGCGGCGGTGCAGGTTTCCCCGCTGGCGTGAAGTGGGGCCTTGCTCCTGAAAATGTCTGGCCGCGTTATCTCGTCGTCAACGGCGACGAATCCGAACCTGGCACCTACAAGGACCGTCTCCTCATGGAGCGCGATCCCCACCAGCTCATCGAAGGCGTTCTGCTCGCGTGTTACGCGATCGGTTGCGGCCAAGCATTCCTCTATGTGCGCGGCGAAATGGCGGTTGCCCAAGAGCGCATCGCCGCAGCACTGAACGATGCGTACGCCGCTGGCTATGTCGGCAAGAACATCCTTGGTTCTGATTTCTCGGTCGACGTCGTTCTTACCTGGGGTGCTGGCGCCTACATCGTTGGCGAAGAAACAGCGCTCATCGAAAGTCTTGAAGGCAATCGCGGCATGCCGCGTCTCAAGCCCCCGTATTTCCCGGCGGCCAAGGGTCTGTACATGCAGCCCACCATCGTGAACAACGTCGAGACACTTTCCAATCTGCCTTGGATCGTCACGAATGGCGGCGAAGCATTCGCTGCGCTTGGTGCAGAAACCTCACGGGGTACCCGGATGTTTGCCGTCTCGGGTCACGTGAAGAACCCGGGTGTGTTCGAGGTTGAATACGGAGTCACCACCTTCCGCGACCTCATCTTCGCTCCCCAGTACGCAGGTGGCATTCTCGGTGACCGCGCGCTCAAGGCGTTTATCCCGGGCGGCGCGTCGGCTCCTTGGTTCTTCGAAGAGCATCTTGATCTTCCGCTTGAAAAAGTCACGGTGGATCGCGCCGGTTCCATGCTTGGTTCTGGTGCAGTCGTCGTTATGGACGAAACAACAGATGCGGTGAAAGCCTGTCTTCGTGTTGTTCGTTTCTTCGCCCGTGAATCCTGCGGAAAGTGCACGCCGTGTCGTGAAGGCACGACGTGGCTGGAAAACATCCTGCAGCGAATCCAAGACGGTTATGGCCGTCCCACCGATCTCGATCTGCTCCTCGATGTTTCTGACAACATTTCTCCCGGAATCGCATGGCCTCCGAAGCAGACCACCATCTGCCCGCTTGGTCCGTCAGCCGTGTCGCCGATCGCGTCGGCGCTGCAGCGTTTCCGTCCCGAGTTCGAAGCGCGTATCGCGTATGCCCAAGAGGCTCGTCACTCGATTCCTGTGACCATCACGAAGGCGTCCTCGCATGGCTGATTCTGACGTGACCCCGATCGACGGTGTCGCCGTTGAAATCAATGGTGTTGAAGTCATCGCACACAAGGGTGAACTTCTCATCGATGCGGCTGAACGCACCGGTACCTACATTCCGCGCTTCTGCTACCACGAGCGCATGAAGCCCGTCGGCATGTGCCGAATGTGTTTGGTCGAGGTCGATACTGGCCGCGGACCAGCGCTTCAGCCGAGCTGCATGATCGAGTGCACACCCGGCATGAAAGCCGATACCGAATCGGCAGTCACCAAGAAGGCGCAAGACGGCATTCTCGAGTTCCTCCTCGCGAACCATCCGCTTGATTGCCCGGTCTGCGACAAGGGCGGCGAATGTCCGCTTCAGGATCAGACCATGGCCTACGGGCCTGGCGAAAGTCGTTTCGTTGAAGAGAAGCGTCACAAGGAAAAGCCGATTCCGATCAGCGACCTTGTTCTGCTCGACCGTGAGCGCTGCATTCTTTGCGACCGCTGCACACGGTTTGCCAAAGACGTTGCTGGCGATCCGCTCATTCACTTCATTCATCGCGGAAACAACACCGAAGTCAACACGTTCCCCGATGAACCGTTTGCGTCGTACTTCAGTGGCAACACGGTGCAGATCTGCCCGGTGGGCGCGCTGACTGCATCGACCTACCGATTCAAGGCACGTCCCTGGGATCTTGAAACCACCGAGTCCACGTGCCAGACCTGCTCGGTCGGTTGCCGCATCTCGATCGACTCTTCTCGCGATCAGGTGCAGCGCTTTGCCGGTGTCGACATCGATCCCGTCAACTGGGGTTGGCTCTGCGACAAGGGTCGTTTCTCCAGCGAAGTCGTGACCTCCGACGCCCGCCTGTCCGTGCCGCTCGTGCGCGATGGTTCCGGCTTGGTTGCGGCGAAGTGGTCCGACGCTCTGAATCGTTTCGCCAGTGCACTCGACAACGCTTCGTCAGCCCAGTCGATTGGTGTCATCGGCGGTTCGCGCCTTACCAACGAAGACGCCTACGCCTGGTCGAAACTCTTCAAGGGTGTTCTTGCTACCGACAATGTCGATGCACAACTTGGCGACGGACTTCCGGCGCATGTGGTTCTGGGTCTTCCCAGCGCAACAATCGACGAGGTCTGTGCCCGGGGTGGCACCGTTCTGTTGCTCGGTCCCGATGTCAAGGAAGAACTTCCTGTTCTGTTCCTCCGACTCCGTCACGCTGTTGTCGAAGATGGCGTGACCCTCGTCGAAGTTTCTCCTCGCTCGAGTGGCATCACGTCGCTTGCCGCTGCGTCGGTGCATCCGCGCCCGGGCGAAACCGCCGATGTTGTTTCTGCACTCGTCGGTTCGGCAGTAATCGATCGTGAAATCGCGGGCGTTTCGGCCGCTGAACTTGAATCGGCTCGCGCTGCGCTTTCGGCCGCAACTGGTCCGATCACGGTGGTTCTTGGTCGTGCATCGCTCGCCGAATCAGCAACCGTCACCGTTGCGGCAGCGTCATCGATCCTCGCTGCTCGGCCCGACACCACCTTCCTCTCCGCACTGCGTCGCTCAAACGTTCGCGGTGCACTCGACATGGGCTTGGCTCCCGGCCTGCTTCCCGGTCGCGTCACCCTCGAAGATGGTGCCGAGTGGTACTCCGAGGTCTGGCCGGCAGTGCCCAGCGCAACTGGTCTCGATACCGAAGGCATCCTTCGTGCAGCCGCCGACGGCCGCATCGACGTCCTCGTTCTTCTCGGCGCCGATCCGCTCTCCGATTTCCCCGATGCCGATCTTGCTGAGCGCGGTCTTACGGGCGCTCGCACGGTGCTCGCAGTCGACACCGCACTTAACTCCTCTAGCAAGCGCGCCGATATCGTTCTTGCTGCAGCGGGCTTCGCCGAAAAGGCTGGCACCACCACAAACATCGAAGGTCGTGTCAGCACGCTTTCACAGCGCGTCACGCCACCAGGAACGTCGCGCGCCGACTGGATGCTTGCGGCCGAGGTTTCGAACCGCCTCGGAACCGACCTTGGTTTCGAGAACTTCGCCGATGTCCTCGCCGAAATTTCTGCAGTCGCTCCGGCGTATCTTGCGCTCGACCAAGCAATCGCCGAGGGTTCGCCCGACGGCATCTTGCTTCCGCTCGACGTCGTGGTGATCATTGACGAAGACGATGACGACATTGTCGTCGTCGATGAAACGGTCACCGTGTCCGAAGATGGCGCCGAGGTCGACGTCACTGCCGACGTTGTTGCTGAAGAATCCGATGGCGACGATCCCGAAGGTCTGATCGAGATCATCGCCGACGATTCCGACGTCGCTGGCTCGATGCCTCCGTTCGTTCAGTTCGAACCAATCGATGAGATTGCATCGCCCCCTGTCGATTCCTATGGCTTCCGTCTTGTTGCGTCGCGAAAGTTGTACGACCAAGGCACGCTTGTGCAGTCGGCGCCTTCGCTTTCACCCCTTGCTCCGGGTTCAACGGTTTCGTTGAACCCGTGGGAGTTCGACCGTCTTGGTGTCGCCGCCGGCGGACGCGCAATCGTTCGCACGGCAAGGGCCTCGGTCAACGTCACGGTGCAGGCCGATGCGGGTGTGCCGCGCGGTGTTGCGGCCATGATCGTGAATCAGGCCGACGGACGCGTGAGCGATCTTGTCTCTGTCGATGAACTTGTCGCCGAAGTCAGGATCGAGACCGCACCATGAACTCGAACTGCTTTGCGGCCATGAACATGCTCAGGGGAGGTGGCGCGAATGTTTGGTGGTGATCCGCTTCTTTCTGGTCACGTTGACCTTGCCGTCGTGCTCATCGTTATTCTGAAAGTCGTTGCTGTCTTCGCCTTTCTTTTGGTGGCGACGATGCTCATGATCTGGTTCGAACGAAAAGTTGTGAGCGACTTCCAGAACCGCGTTGGCCCCAACACGGCAGGACCATTCGGCATCCTTCAGACGCTGGCTGATGGCATCAAGTTCTTCTTCAAGGAAGATCTCATTCCTGATCGCGCAGAGCGACGCGTCTTCATCTTGGCGCCGCTCCTCACTGTGGTTCCTGCGTTCTTGTTGTTCACCATCGTTCCGTTCGGTGGCGATTTCAGTAATGGCCATGACGGATCAGTCGAGATCTTTGGGCACACCACCTATCTCCAGCTCGCCGATCCGGCGATTGGCATTCTGTTCGCACTCGCGATGTCATCGATTGCGGTCTACGGCGTCATGCTCGCCGGTTGGTCATCAGGTTCGAAGTATCCGCTCATCGGTTCGGTTCGTGCTTCGGCACAGATGGTCTCGTACGAAGCTGCACTTGGGCTTTCGGTGTGCGCGGTTGTGCTCACCACTGGCACGCTCAGCACTCACGGGATCGTGATGGCACAAGCTGGTAGCGGGTGGGGCGGCTTCATCCCTCACTGGAATCTCATCGCTGCAGGTTTTGTTCCGTTCGTTGTTTTCTTGCTTGCCAGTCAGGCGGAACTCAATCGTCCACCGTTCGATCTTGTCGAAGCGGAACAGGAACTCGTCGGTAGCTATCACACTGAATATTCCTCTATTCGTTTCGCTCTTTTCTTCGTTGCCGAGTTCATGAACTCGGTGACCATGGCTGCAATCATCGTCACCTTGTTCTTGGGCGGCCCGGCCGGTCCCGTGCTCCTTGGGCCAGGCTGGCTGTGGGGAGTCATCTGGTTCCTTCTCAAGATGACTGCATTCCTGTTCTTGTTCGTTTGGGTGCGCAGCACGGTTCCTCGTGTTCGCTACGACCAACTCATGGACCTTGGCTGGAAGGTGCTCATTCCGCTTTCTCTCGGATGGCTTCTTCTTCTCGCCACCTTCTGGGTTGCGCGCGATCAGCACTGGAACGGCTTCATCACTGTTGCAATTGGCGCTGTTGTTGGGCTCACCGGTTACGGCTTGCTCAAGGCATCGATTGCAACCTCCAAAGCTCGCCGACTTGAAGGGGTGGTCGACTGATGGGTTACCTCGGTGGTTTCCTTGTCAGCCTGCGCCAGATCGGTCGCAAGCAGCGCGTGACAACGCAGTATCCAAAGGAAAAGGCTCCCAAGCCGATCCGCGTTCACGGTCGTCACGTTCTCAATCGTTACGAAGACGGAATGGAAAAGTGCATCGGCTGCGAACTCTGCGCCGGTGTGTGCCCCGCGAAGTGCATCTTCGTTCGTGGTGCCGACAATCCGATCGATGAACCTGTCTCTCCTGGTGAACGGTTTGGCTACATCTACGAGATCAACTATCTCCGATGCATTCACTGTGATCTTTGTGTCGAGGCGTGCCCGACCGAAGCGATCACCGAGACCAAAATGTTCGAGTTCTCGTTCACGAACAGGGCCGACGCGATTTACACCAAGGCCGAACTCGTCGTCGATGACGACGGCATGCCGCAAAAGATGCCATGGGAAGACTGGCGCGAAGGCGAAGACACGCCAACTTCTGCCTGGATGCGGGCGACGTCGCCTTCAGGCTCTGCAGCATTTGAGGGCGTTGTCGGATGGTCGGGCGAACTTGGCTACGGCATTCGCGCTCCCGAAGCTGCGCAGGACATCAAAGATTCCCTGGCCACCCCGCTCGACATGATCGACGAACACGGTCACGGTCACGACGATCATGCGCCGGGAAGCCCGGAACACGTTTCTCCCGGACACGATCATCATGACGACGATGAATGGGGCGGTGATCGCTGATCATGGAAACCGCTGTCTTTATCGTGTGTGCACTCATCGTGTTGGCTGGTGGACTTGGGGTCGTCTCCTCACGTAACCCGGTTCACGCTGCGCTCAGTCTCATCGCGACACTGTTCGGTATCGCAGTGCTTTTCCTGAACTTGGGTGCAGAACTTCTCGCCGTTGTACAGGTCATCGTCTACACCGGCGCCATCGTGGTGCTCATCCTCTTCGTCATGATGCTCTTGGGCGTTGATCGCGAAGAAGACCTCGATACAGAGCCGTTGGTTGGTCAGCGCCTTCTTGCCGGCCTCATCGGCCTTCTCTTTCTCGGTGCGATCCTCGCCATCATCATCGTCGGCAAGGAGTCCATCGTTACCGGTTCACATTCGGTCACGAGTGCAATCTCGCCCACGGTTTCGAACATCACGCAGATCGGTACCGAACTCTTCACTACTTATGTCTTCCCGTTGGAAATCACCGCCGGACTTCTCACCATCGCTGTGGTCGGCGCAGTTGTACTTTCCCGCCGTCCTCGCGATCTTGAGCCCATCCCTGAGCCCGAGTCCATGACCGACATGGGCGACGAACCACTCACCGCTATCCCCGAGGAAGGAGCGCACTGATGGGATCCAACCTTTCACTCGCGTACCTCATGCTCTCGGCGATCCTTTTTGTGATCGGCGGCGTTGGCGTGCTGATCCGTCGCAATCCGCTGGTCATGATTATGTGCGTCGAGCTCATGCTCAACGCCGTCAACCTTTCGTTTGTCACATTCGGAAAGATGCTCGATGACATCTCTGGTCAGATCATCGTGTTCTTCGTCATGGTCGTTGCCGCCGCAGAGGTTGTGGTTGGCCTCGCTCTCATCGTGGCGATGGCACGCCGTCGTCCCGGCGCTACCGCCGATGACCTTCGGACACTGAGGGGATAGGGGACATGGTCGGTCTTGTCTGGTTGATCCCTGCACTGCCCCTCGCCGGGTTCCTGCTGTTGGTGTTCTTCGGTAAGCGCATTGGCGAACCTCGCGCTGGCTGGATCGGAACCTCCGCAGTTGCTCTGGCATTCGTCACTGCATGTCTCGTCTTTGTAGGCCTTTGGGGCGAACCCGAACACACCTATGAACTTTCGTTGTTCCAGTGGATTCCCGCTGGTCACTTCAACGTCGATATCGGCATCCTTCTCGATCCGCTGTCTATGGCGATGGTGTTGTTCGTCACCGGTATCGCTTCGTTGATCCACCTGTACTCGATTGGGTACATGCACGGCGATAGTCGATTCCCTCGCTTCTTTACCTACTTGAACCTGTTCGTGTTTTCGATGCTCGTGCTTGTGCTCGGCAACAACATGGTTCTCACGTTCCTTGGCTGGGAAGGTGTGGGTGCGTGCTCCTACTTCCTTATTTCCTTCTGGTTTGAAAAAGAAGAGAACGCAAGCGCAGGCAAGAAGGCATTCATCACCAACCGCGTTGGTGACTGGGGCTTCATGGTCGCCATCTTCATGACGTTCTTTGCATTTGGAACCGTCACCTACACCCAGTTCCTTCCGATGGCGCCAGGTCTTGCTCAGACCACCGCAACATTCATTGCACTGATGCTGTTCGTTGGCGCCATTGGAAAGTCAGCGCAGATCCCGCTGTTTATCTGGCTGCCTGACGCCATGGCCGGACCCACTCCGGTGTCGGCGCTTATTCACGCCGCAACGATGGTGACAGCGGGCGTCTACTTGCTCGTGCGCGTCAATCCGATCATCGCCGCTTCGGCCTCCTGGATCCCATGGATGATCGCCATCGTCGGTGTCGCCACGGCGTTCCTTGCTGCAACGATTGCTTTGGCTCAGCAGGACATCAAGAAAGTTCTCGCGTACTCAACCGTCAGTCAGCTCGGCTACATGTTCTTGGCTATTGGTGTCGGTGGCTACAGCGCAGCGATCTTCCACATGATCACGCACGCCTTCTTCAAGGCATTGCTCTTCCTTGGCGCCGGTTCGGTCATCCACGGAATGCACGATGAGCAAGACATGCGCCGTATGGGCGCGTTGCGCAAAATCATGCCGGTCACCGCAGTGACGTTCATCATTGGCTGGCTTGCGATTGCCGGTGTCCCACCGTTCTCAGGCTTCTGGTCGAAGGACGACATCCTGGCGTACGCATTGCACAAGAGCCCGATCCTTTATGTGATTGGTCTGATCACCGCATTGCTCACCGCGTTCTACATGAGCCGACTCGTGTTCCGTGTCTTCTACGGCGATGCACGTTGGGGCGAATCCGCCGAGGGCGAACTCGCCAATCTCAACGCACACACTGCAACTGATGCCGTTGAAACTGGCGATCAGGCCGATGCCCACGACGACGCACACGCCGATGCTGGTCACGGCGCAGTGCATCCGCATGAATCAAAGTGGCCAATGCTTGTGCCGCTGATCGTGCTCGCGTTTTTTGCCGCAGTTGCCGGTGTTCTCAACCTGCCATTCACCGAACACCTTGAGTTCCTCAATCGCTGGCTTGAGCCAGTCGTTGGCGAGAACCAGGCACACCTTTCGCTTGGTGGCGTTCAGCTCACCGTTGAACTTGTGATCTCAACCACAATCGCTTTGCTCGGCATCTTCGGCGCCTACATGGTGTATCTGAAGAACAAGGTCGATCCCCGTCGCATCGAGCTTCCGTTCTTCGCCAATGGTTGGTACATCGACCAGGGCATCACAAAGTTCATGGGCGGCATTGGCCGTAAGGGCTTTGAACTCATCGCAATGTTCGACAAGGTGGTTATCGATGGTGCAGTTAATGGTGTCGGTCGAGCCACTCGCGGTGGCGCCTCCCGACTCCGTGCCATTGAAAACGGCTATGTGCGCTGGTACGCACTCATGATCGGTGTTGGTGCCGTTCTGATCGTCGCATTCGTCATGACGCAGGTGAGTCTCTGATGAGCGCGTCGATTCTTTCCACCGTATTTGCTTCGGAAGGCGCGGCATCGTTCCCGATTCTTCCTGCACTGATCTTCGTTCCGCTGGTCGGTGCCATCTTGATCGCCATCATGCCGAGTTCCCGTCCGGAACTCTCACGCCAGATGGCAATCATCACCGCGCTGCTCACAGGAATTCTGAGCATCGCGTTGTTGGTCCAATTCAAGACTGACGATGCCGGTTTCCAGTTCGTTGTTCAGCAGACGTGGGTGCAGTCGCTCGACATCAAATTCTTCCTTGGTGTCGACGGAATCTCTCTGTTCCTTGTTGTACTTACCGGCATTCTGTTCCCGATTGCGCTCTTTGCCGCCAAACCGGAACACAGTCCCAAGGGTTACTACGCATGGCTCACCCTCCTTATGGCGGGTTGTATGGGTGCGTTCCTCTCGCTTGATCTCTTCCTCTTCTTCTTGATGTTCGAGATCACGCTTGTGCCGCTCTACATGCTCATTGGCAAGTGGGGCCATGGACGTCGGATCTACGCCGCAACCAAGTTCTTCCTCTACACGATGCTTGGTTCAGCGTTCATGCTGGTCTCGATCGTGACATTGGCGGTTGTTGCCGGTGCTGGCGACAAGGGTGGTGTGTCGTTCGACTTCACCAAGATCATCGCCACCGACAATCTGGCGACGAGTACCGGTCGTTGGTTGTTCTTGGGAATGGCAATCGCGTTTGCGGTAAAGGTGCCATCGTTCCCGTTCCACACCTGGTTGCCCGATGCCCATACCGAGGCACCCACTGCAGGTTCAATCGACCTCGCCGGCATCTTGCTCAAGCTCGGCACCTACGGTTTCCTTCGTTACGGACTTGAACTGTTCCCTGAGGCAACGGTGTGGTTCGCTCCGGTGATGCTCACCTTGGCCACGATTGGTGTGGTCTATGGCGGCATCGTCGCGGCCATGCAGCGGAACCTCAAGCGTCTCGTTGCCTATTCATCGGTCGCGCATATGGGCTTCGCCCTCATGGGTCTGTTCGCACTGAATGTTGAAGGCATCGAAGGTTCTGTGCTTCAGATGGTCAACCACGGCATCACCACCGGTGCGTTGTTCATCCTTCTTGGTTTCCTGTATTCGCGCCGTCACACCTACGAGATCTCACAGCTCAAGGGCATCGCCAAGGTGGCCCCGGTCTTTGCTGGCGTCTTCACACTTGTGATGCTCGCTTCAATCGGCGTGCCTGGCCTGAACGGTTTCGTCGGCGAATTCTTGGTACTCCTCGGCACCTTTGTCTCCAACCGTTGGTGGGCAGTTGTCGCTGCCACAGGCGTGATCATCGCTGCGCTCTATTTGCTTTGGGCCTATCAGCGTGTGTTCCAGGGCGAACCCGATGAAGCAAACAAGAACTTCCCCGATCTCAAGATTTCCGAGAAGCTCGTGATGGTCCCGCTTGTCGGTCTCATCATCTTCCTTGGCATCTACCCGAAGCCGGTTCTCGATCGCATTGCTCCATCGGTGAAGCGCGTTGTGACCCGCCTCGAGGTGCAGGTCGAAGGGTTCCACGAACCCATCACCCGCAATGGCGCTGATCTCCTTCGCAATCCCGAGTCCTCGCACACCAAGACTGGCGAACACTCGCTAGGTGTCGCCACGAACGGACAGGGAGCGAACCAGTGATCGCGTCTCTCTTCGCTCAGGTCGATCCAAGCATGCTCCGCGGTGGCGACATCGCAGCCGGACTCGACTCCGGACTCGTGCATGTTGCTGGCCCTTCAATCGATTGGCTCGCGCTTCTCCCGTTGCTCATCTTGTTGGTGGGCGCATTGCTCACTCTCACGTTCTCTTCGTTCCTGAAGAAGCGTGAGCCAAAGGGTCTCTTTACCTGGACCACGGTTGCAATCGCGGTCGCTGCAGCGATCAGCGTTGTGCCGATGTGGGCACGCGTGCAGGGTTGGAACTCGGTGCTGTGGTGGAACATTGACCACTCACAAACCGGTCCGTTTAGTACGGCTGGGGGAGCGGTTGGAATCGACGGCTTCTCGCTCTTCATTACGGTCGTGCTGTGCGCAGGCCTCGTGCTTGCTGCACTTCTTGCCGACGGATTCCTTCGTCGTGAATCAATGACGGGCCCGGAGTTTTACGTCCTTCTTCTGCTTTCAGCAGTTGGTGGCGTGATCATGGCGATGTCGAACGACCTCATTGTTCTCTTCATCGGCCTCGAGACACTTTCCATCGCTGTCTATGTACTCGCCGGCATGAATCTTCGCCGTGTGCAGTCCCAAGAGTCGGGGCTGAAGTACTTCATCTTGGGTGCGTTTTCGTCAGCATTCCTGCTGTACGGCATCGCGATGCTCTATGGCGCAACGGGCTCAACCAATTTCGTCGACATCCGCGACTTCATGTCTGCCGTTGTTCCGATCCATAACGGTCTCCTTCTGCTTGGCCTTGTACTCGTTCTTGTTGGCTTGGCGTTCAAGATTTCCGCAGTGCCGTTCCACGCGTGGAGCCCTGACGTCTACGACGGTGCGCCGACACCTGCGACTGCATGGATGGCCTCTGGTGTGAAGGCTGCAGCAGTTGCGGGCCTCGTTCGAGTCTTCATGTTGACGTTCTCGAACTACTCCTCAACCTGGAAGCCGATTGTCTACGTGTTGGCAATCCTCTCGATGGTCGTCGGAGCGGCTCTCGCAATTGTTCAGAGCAACGTCAAGCGCATGTTGGCCTACTCCTCGATTAGTCATGCGGGCTTCATCCTCATGGCTATTCAGGCAAACAGCGCCAACGGCATCACTGCCGCTGCCTTTTACGTCGCCGTGTACACCTTCATGGTGGCCGGTTCGTTCGGTGTGGCCACGATCGTGGGCCGCAAGGGCGATGGAAACCACCAGCTGTCGGACTACAAGGGTCTCGTTCGCTCGAACCCTTGGCTGGCCGGTTCCTTCATTGTCATGCTTCTGGCTCAGGCGGGCGTTCCGTTCACCGCCGGCTTCTTCGCCAAATTCCTCGCGATTACGGCTGCTGCCGACGCTCACGCCGTTCCGTTGGCGATCATCGCCATGGTCTCGGCCGTTATTTCGGCGTTCTTGTATCTCCGCATCATCGTGGCGATGTTCATGTCCGGCGGCGACGATGGCACCGAAGACGTCATCGATCGTTCGAAGCGCCTGCATGTGCCCTTTGCGGCAGGACTTGCCATCGGAATCTGCGTTGTCGTCACCATCGGCTACGGACTACTCCCAGATCTCCTGCTTCAACCCGCTCGCAACGCCACCCCGGCAGCAGTGCAGTACGAACGTCCCACAGACTCGATCAACCTCGGCGCGGCCGGATCCTCTGCTGGGTCCACCACCGCTGGTCGTTGATCGCCGAAGATTGAACCGCTCCTATGCCTCAAGGATTTCATGCCGTGTTCGGCCCTTCTGTAGTGTCCGGTAACGATGACTGAGTACTCCGATTTCGTCAGGCAGTACCTCACCGTCGCTATTTTCGCGGGCGTTGGTATCGGCCTCGGTGCCGGCCTTCTCGCCATCGGCAAAATCTTCCGACCAACCCGACCACAAGAGCAGAAGTATCTGGTCTACGAATCCGGTGTTGATCCGGTCGGCACCGGCTGGTCGCAAAGCCAAATTCGCTATTACATCTACGCCCTTTTGTTCGTCATGTTCGACGTCGAAGCGGTGTTTATGTTTCCGTGGGCGACGCAGCTCGAGTCCTATGGCGTCTTTGGCCTCGTCGAAATGCTGATTTTCGTCGCAATCCTGGCCCTTGGGCTCCTCTACGCCTGGCGCAAGAAGGTACTTCGATGGGCCTAGTTGAAAGCGGGAAGCTGCCGAAGCCTCTCGCCAAACTCCTCAATATTTCTCGGAAATATTCCATCTGGGCCTACCAGTGGGGTCTTGCCTGCTGTGCCATCGAGATGGGTGCTGCGTTCGCGTCGCCCCGTTACGACGTGATGCGTCTCGGCGTCATCCCGTTCCCGGCGAGCCCTCGCCAGGCCGACCTTGTGGTCATCGCTGGCACGGTTACCGACAAACTCGCTCCGGCAGTTGTTCGTCTCTACGAACAGATGCCCGACCCCAAGTACGTCATCTCCATGGGTTCCTGCGCCAACTGCGGTGGCCCCTACTGGGACAGCTATTCAGTGACCAAGGGTGTCGATCAGTTGATTCCGGTCGATGTCTACGTGCCAGGTTGTCCGCCACGCCCCGAAGCATTGCTTGAAGGAATCATCCTTCTGCAGGAACGCATTGCTCACGAGGACATGGCTGAGCGTTGGAAGGGTGAGCCAATTGTCGTCGGCTGACACTGAGACGCCCGAAGAGGCAGCGCCGGCAATCGACGAAGCGCGCGAGGCCGTTCTGGCCGAGATCACCGCGCGCCTTGGCGATGGTGTCGTTGGTTCGCATATTCGTCCCGGTGACGACCTCTGGATTCGCGTCGATCGCGCCAATTGGGTCGCCGCAGCTGAAGCAGCGAAGGCCATGGGCTATCGCTTCTTCGATTTTCTTTCCGCAATCGACTGGCTTCCTTCGCCATTCGGTCGCGACATGGACTCACAAGAAGACCGCATTGTTTCCGGTACGCCTGCGAAGGAACCAGAACCAATGGTGCAGGGCTATGCCGGTGGCGAAACCCGCTTTCAGCTTCTTGCCCGCGTGTACTCAATCAGCGCAGGCATGGGCATCACGTTCAAGTGCGACCTCCCCGATGACGATCTCACTGCAGGTACCTGGTCGAACGTCTTCGCCGGTGCGAACTGGCACGAGCGCGAAGCACGCGAAATGTTTGGCTTCTCCTTCGACGGACATCCGAACATGATCAACCTGTACTTGCCCGCCGACTTTGTGGGTAATCCTCTTCGTAAAGACTTCCCGTTGCTGGCTCGCCGGGTTCGCCCGTGGCCCGGCATCGTTGACGTCGAACCGATGCCCGGTGTTGCCGATGAGGAAGGAGAGGGCGAATGACCGCTATTAGCGATCCGCAATCAGTTGCTGCACTCGCCGCCGAAGCCGTCGATAACCGCGTCAACCTTGATTTCGAAACCGAAGGCATGACCCTCAACATGGGTCCGCAGCATCCGGCCACTCACGGCACGTTGCGCATCATCGCTCGTCTCGATGGCGAACAGGTCATCTCTGCCGAACCGATGTGCGGTTACATGCACCGCGGGTACGAAAAACTCACCGAGGTTCGTACCTATCCGCAGATCAATGCACTCATTAACCGCATCGACTGGCTCGGAAGTTTTGCCAACGAGGTTCCATTCATCCTCGCCGCCGAAAAGTTGATGGGCGTTGAAGCACCACCTCGTGCACAGTGGATTCGCACCATTCTTTTCGAAATGTCGCGCATCGCGAACATCTCTTTGTTCCTTGGCGACTTTGGTCTGCAACTCGGCGGCATGACCGCTGGTTTTTACGCCTTCCGTGATCGCGAATGGGTGCTCAACCAGATCGAGTCAGCAACCGGTGGTCGTTTCCACCCGAACTTCGATCGCATCGGTGGCCTCAAGGACGATCTTCCTAAGGGCTGGATCGAGTCCTCGCACACAGCGATGGACAAGTTGCTTGCGTTCTGCGACGAGATCGAAGACCTTCTCGTCGGCAATGAAATCTTCCAGGGTCGTACTCGCGGCATCGGTGTTATCCCCGCCGAAATCGCGCTTTCCTACGGCCTTTCCGGTGCCAATCTTCGTGCCTCTGGCGTCGACTGGGATCTTCGCCGCGACAACTGCCCTCCCGGACTCGTCTACGACCAGGCCGACTGGAAGGTCTGGACTCACCCCGACGGCGACTGTTTCGCTCGCACGTGGGTCCGACTTCAGGAAACTCGCGAAGCAGCCAAGATCGTGAAGCAACTCCTCGACACCATTCCGAGTGGTCCGGTCATGGCCAAGGTCCCGCGCATCATCAAGGTGCCCGAGGGCGAGGCGTACGTCGCCACCGAAAATCCTCTTGGCGAAATGGGTTACTACGTCGTGTCGAAGGGCGATCTTGTTCCGTTCCGGGTCAAGATTCGTTCGGCGTCGTTCAACAACATTTCCATCGTGCCGTGGGTGGCTCGGGGCGCATACGTTCCCGACCTCATCTCAATTCTCGGCAGTCTTTACTTCATCTTGGGTGACATCGACCGATGACCCTTCTTCTCGCCGCCTTCGCGCCTCCGTATTGGCTTTCGACCCTCATCAAGGTCCTCGTCGTCAGCGCGGTTGTTCCCACCACAGCACTCATTCTCGGCATGGTCTTCTTGTTCAAGATCATGTCCTGGATGCAAAGTCGTCTTGGTCCGCAAGAAGCTGGCCCTCGCGGAACGTTGCAGCTCCTTGCTGACGGTGTGAAGTTCCTTCAGAAGGAAGACATCGCGCCGAACGGTGCCGATCGTTGGGTCTTCAAGGTTGCACCGCTCGTCGTTCTCATGTCGACGCTGCTTCTCTACGTTGCGCTTCCGGCATCGATGCATCTCGTGGTCGCCGACCTCGATGTTGGCGTGTTCTTCGTGCTTGCGATTTCATCGCTGTCAGTGATCGGCGTGCTCATGGCCGGTTGGGCCTCGGCCAGCAAGTACTCGCTCATGGGAGCGCTTCGCGCTGCCGGTCAGCTCATTGCCTACGAACTTCCGATGGTGCTCGCCGTCATCGGTGTGGTGATTCAAGCCGGAACGATGAGTCTTAACGGCATCGTGTTCGCCCAAAATACGGGTTCAATCTTCGGTTGGGGCGGCATCGGCTTCCCCTACATCCTCACGCAGTTTGTGGGCTTCTTCATCTTCATTGCTGCAGTGCAGGCCGAACTCACGCAGCCTCCGTTCGATATGCCAGTCGCCGAATCCGAAATCGTTTCCGGTTACCAGGTCGAATACACCGGCTTCCGTTTCCTCATCTTCTTCTTGGCCGAATTCGCAACCGCATTCGCATTCGCTGCGATCGCCGCAGTGTTGTTCCTTGGCGGCTGGGCTGTTCCGTGGCTTTCCACCTCGAGCGACCTGTACTACGTGCTCGGCCCAATCGTGTTGTTCGCGAAGGTGATGATCGTTGCCTTCATCATCTTCTGGGTGCGATTCACCTACCCGCGTTTCCGTGAAGACCAACTCCAGAGCCTTGCCTGGAAGGTCCTCATTCCATTGGCTCTCGTGAACATTGTCGTCACGGCTGTGCTGAAGGTGGTGCTCTGATGCCCCCCAAGCCCAAGGTTCCCGGTCTCATTAAGGGTCTCGGCGTCACGTTTGGCGAGATGGTCAAGACCCTTAAAGACGGTCCGCAGACCACGCGCTATCCGCATGAGCGCGAGGAAGTTGCTCCGCGTGCCCGTGGCGTCATCGCGCTGCACGAAGAGAACTGCACCTCGTGCATGTTGTGCGCGCGCGAATGTCCCGATTGGTGCATCTTCATCGAGGCGCACAAGTACCTTGCGCCGCCTCGCCGCGAAGGTGGCAAGCCTCGTCAGAAGAACGAACTCGATCGTTTCGATATTGATTTCTCGCTGTGCATGTACTGCGGCATCTGTGTCGAGGTCTGCCCGTTCGATGCGCTCTTCTGGAGTCCCGAGCACGAGTACTCCGAAATCCGTATCGCTGATCTCCTTCACGACAAGAGCCGTCTCGATCAGTGGATGCAGACCGTTCCCGATTTCGAGGCCTACGAAGCAGGTTCCGACGCCAAGATCAAGAAGGTGCCGCGCTGATGCTCGCCCTCCTTGTTGCTCAGAACATCGCCTTCTACATCATCGCTGCGCTGATGGTGGTTGGTGCGATCCGTGTCGTCACAACCCCGAACGTCATGCACGCCGCGTTGTGGCTTGTTCTTGTGCTCTCTGGGGCTGCGGCGCAGTACATCCTTCTCGCCGCTGAATTTGTCGCTATCACCCAGGTGCTTGTGTACCTCGGTGCGATCATCGTGCTGTTCTTGTTCGGCATCATGCTCACCCGAGCAAAGACCGGCAACGACGACGATCTCGATAACAAGAAGTCAGCGAAGTTCATTGGTGCAGGTATCGGCGTGCTGCTGCTTGGGCTCATGAGCTATTCGCTCATCGACGGTTTCAAGGACACCGAGTTCGGTGACCTCATGGTGCAACGCACTGCCGAGGTAAGCGATTCCATCTTCTCGACCTACCTCCTCCCGTTCGAGGTCTTGTCGGTGCTTCTGCTCGCTGCGCTCATCGGCGCCATTGTGATTGCGAGGCGTGACTGATGTTTCTCAACCAGTTCCTCCTCCTCGCCGCCATTCTGTTTTGTATCGGCGTTTACGGAGTCCTTGCTCGCAAGAACGGCGTTCTCGTTCTCATGTCGATCGAACTCATCCTCAATGCGGTGAACATCAACCTTGTCGCTTTCGGCGCCTACTGGCACGTGAACGACATGGCCAACGTCTCGGGTCAGGTATTCGCCCTCTTCGTGATCGCCGTTGCGGCTGCCGAGGTTGGCGTGGGCCTCGCACTTGTCTTACTCATCTATCGGAACCGACAAAGCATCGACATTGATGATGTCGACATGCTGAAGGGCTGATCGTCGTGTTCAACATGATCGACAAGGTCTGGATCATCCCCGCCCTCATGGCGGCGTCGTTCCTGGTCATTCTTTTCTTTGGTAAGCGCTGGGGCACCCGTGCAACTGCCGGCATTGGTATCGCCGCGGTCTCGATCTGTCTTCTGCTTTCCGTCATCGTCGCAGGCAACTGGATCAGTCGCGTGAATCACCCGCCGACTGGTGCTGCGCTTGCCGCCGACATTGTCCAAGCAAACGGTCTTACCCCTCAGTCGGGCGAAACCATGGGCGAAGAAGTCAACGCGGCCACAAAGGATTCTGGCGAAACGGTTGCAACTGATTCGCACGCATCCTCGGAAGAGGGCCATGCCTCTGAGTCGGGCGAGCACGGCGGAGAACACGAAAGTGTTCCGCCGGTTGTGCGCACCGTCACCTGGTTCCAGATCGGTGGCATGGAATTCGAGATGGGCACCCTCGTTGACGGCCTCGCCGCAATGATGCTCATCACCGTCTGCATCATTTCGCTGCTCGTGCACATTTACTCAACCGAGTACCTGCACGGCGATGTCCGCTTTACGCACTACTACGCATTCCTCTCCCTCTTCACCGCTTCAATGCTCTTCTACGTGCTCAGCTCGAACACGCTGCAGATGTTGATGGGCTGGGAACTCGTAGGCGTCTGTTCGTTCGGCCTCATCGGACATTGGTGGGAAGAAAAGAAGAACACCGACGCAGCACTCAAAGCGTTCCTCACGAACCGCGTTGGCGATATCGGACTCATTCTCGGCGTGATCATCACGTTCTTTGCGGCTGGTGGCAGCAGCTTCAACGTTCTTCACATCAATGAATACGCCTTGTCAGGAAACGCAAACACCACGCTTCTCCTTGTTGGTGCTTTGTGCTTGTTCGGTGGTGTCACCTCGAAGTCAGGCCAGTTCCCACTGCATACCTGGTTGCCCGACGCTATGGCTGGTCCTACGCCAGTGTCTGCACTCATTCATGCTGCGACCATGGTTGTCGCAGGTGTGTATTTGATCGCTCGCCTCTACGGCGTGTTCTTCTCCGGTCTTGCGATCGGAAGTAGCACCTTCCATTACGTCGCCTTCATAGGCGGCTTCACCACCATCATCGGTGGCCTGTTGGCATTCGTGCAGACCGACCTCAAGAAGGTGCTGGCGTACTCCACGATTTCGCAGCTTGGCTACATGGTCATGGCCCTTGGTGTCGGTGCCTGGACTGCCGGTGTGTTCCATCTCTTCACGCACGCGTTCTTTAAGGCGTGTCTTTTCCTTGGTGCCGGTTCAGTAAGCCACGCATGCCACCACACCTTCGATATGCGCGAGATGGGTGGTCTTCGCAAGAAGATGCCGGTCACGCACGCCACGTTCCTTGTCGCGACTCTTGCGCTTGCAGGCATTTTCCCGCTTGCCGGTTTCTGGTCGAAGGACGAAATCCTTGCTGGTTCAGCAAGCGGTCAAGAAAATGCCTACACGATCATGCTGATCTTCGGTCTGATCACGGCGTTCCTTACCGCTGCGTACATGGGCCGCGCCTACTGGATGACGTTCTGGGGCAAGTACCGCGGTCACGCTCACCCGCACGAATCGCCAAAGGTCATCACCGTTCCGCTCATCATCCTTGCGGGCTGTGCAGTGTTTCTGGGCTTCACGAACTTCCCCGGCAACTTCTTTGGCATCAAGCTCCCCAGCGGCGTCACGACAAGGTTTGAACACTTTGTCGAACCCACCTTCGCCTTCCCGCCGTTGCAGCACGCCGAGTTCACTCCGTGGCTCGCCGTTGTCTCGACAATTCTTGCGGCGACCGGTTTGTTCATCGCGTACCAGTACTACGAAAAGAATCGCGGGCCGCATGGTCTGACCTCCCGCAACAAGGTCGCCCATGCCGGCTTCACATTCCTCGAGAACAAGTACTACCTCGACGATCTCTACACAGGTGTTATCGCCGGCAGCACCAAGGGCCCCATCGCCCGTGCCGCCAATTGGTTTAACCAGAACATCCTTGATGGTGTCATCAACGGCATCGGCTTTGGCGCTCGCAAGATCGCCGGAGTCGTCTATGTCTTTGGTGATCAGCTCATCATCGATGGAGCAGTGAACGGATCAGGTCGCGGTTCTGAAGGAGCAGGTCAACTGCTTCGCAAGATTCAGACCGGCAAGGTCCAGCAGTACGCCTCGATCCTCTTTGCCGGCGCGGTCGTCCTCGCCGGTGTACTCGTGTTCGTCGTCTAGGAGCCCAGGACAATTCGATGAAAGATTTCCTGAACAGTTGGGGTATCAGCCTGATGGTGTTCGGCCCACTCGTGGGTGCGCTCGCCATGTTGGTTGTGCCTAAGGCCAAGGAGCAGTTCCACAAGGTCGTCGCGCTAGCGGCAAGCCTCGTGGTGGGGTTCATCGGCATCTTGCTCATGACCAACTTCGACTATGACGCGGGCGGTCGCCTGCAGTTCGTCGTCGACAAGGCATGGATTCCGATCATCAACAGTCGCTACATCGTGGGCATCGACGGCATCTCACTGCCGATGATCGCCCTCACGTTGCTGATCGTTCCGCTTTGCATCATCTACTCCTGGAACCATTTCCCCGAGCCGAAGAATCCCAAAGCGTTCCTCATCCTCATCCTCATCCTCCAAACCGGCATGCTCGGTTCGTTCGTTGCGCAGGATCTCATCCTGTTCTTCGTCTTCTTCGAGGTTGTGCTTCTGCCGATGTACTTCATGATCGGTGTGTGGGGCGGCGAAAAGCGTCAGTACGCATCGCTCAAGTTCTTCCTCTACACGCTGTTCGGTTCGGCACTCATGATCGTGGCCTTCCTGTCGTTGTATTTCCTCTCCGACAAGATTCCGGTCAACGGCGAAATGATGCATTCCTTCGATATGCGTCTTCTTCCCGAACTCGCAACTGGCATTTCCACCGGAGCTGCGCTCTGGATTTTCGGTGGCATGTTCATGGGCTTCGGTATCAAAGTTCCGATGTTCCCGTTCCATACGTGGTTGCCTGATGCGCATACGCAGGCCCCAACGGTCGGTTCGGTCATCCTTGCTGCGGTGCTCCTGAAGCTCGGCACTTACGGGTTCATCCGCATTGCCATCCCGATCCTTCCGGGTGCAGCCGAGAAGTGGGCGCCGTTCATTGGTCTGCTCGCCGTCATCGGCATCATCTACGGCGCACTGTGCTGTTTGGCGCAGACCGACATGAAACGCCTCATTGCGTTCTCGTCGGTGTCGCATATGGGTTTCGTGATGCTCGGCATCGCCACGCTCACGACCTTCGGTTTCCAGGCTGCAATCTTCGGCATGGTTGCCCACGGCCTCATCACCGGCATGCTCTTCTTCGTCGCTGGCTCGACCAAGGAGCGCTATCACACCCTCGACATCTCCCGACTGGGCGGCATGCTCAAGTCGATGCCGCATATGGGCTGGATCCTCGGCTTCTCGGTGATGGCCTCGCTCGGCCTTCCTGGTTTGGCCGGATTCTGGGGCGAGTTCCCGGCGATCTTGTCGGCGTACGAACCCGGTGTCGGCCTGAACGTCGCATTCTTCCGAGTACTAATGGTGATCGCTGCAGTCGGCACTGTCTTGGCTGCCTCCTATCTCCTCTGGATGTATCAGCGAGTGGGCTTCGGTGTTCCGTCGAAGGAATTCGAAGACGACCCGCACCTGCACGACGTCACGTTTACCGAATGGTTGGCGTGGACCCCGATGCTCATCCTCATCGTGGTGCTCGGCTTTGTTCCCAACATCATTTTCAAGGTCACCGATGGTGCGGTTTCCCACACCATCGCGATCGTGAACGGGCTCGGAGGCTGATCCGTTGCTCGCCCAGTTGCTGACCTTCGCCTGGAGCGCTCCGAGCCTTGACTATCACGCGCTCGCGCCCGAAATCATCGTGGCCGCGACCATCGTGGTGTTGATTCTCCTCGACGCGTTCACAGGCGAGCGCTCACGATGGGCGTCATCGTCGGTTGCCGGCATCGGACTGCTTCTCGCACTGATTCCGATCGCCACGCTTGCCTATGACGGCTTCGATCGCGTCATGTTCGGTGGCGGATTTGTTGTCGATACTTACGCGCTTGTCCTGCAAGCGCTGTTTGTTGTCGCTGGCTACGTCGTGATTCTGCTTTCGACGAACTACATCGCCGAAGGCGATTACCACGAGGGCGAGTACTACACGCTCTTGCTTTCTTCGGTGCTCGGCATGATGGTCATGGCATCTGCTCGTGATCTCATCAGCATCTTCATTGCGCTTGAACTCGTTTCCATCCCGGCGTACATGTTGGCGGCTTGGCGCAAGCGTGATCAGAAGAGCAATGAAGCAGGGCTCAAGTACTACCTCATGGGTGTTTTCGCTTCAGCGATTCTTCTCTACGGAATGTCACTGATCTTCGGCATCACCGGTTCCACGCTGCTCGTTGTGATTGGCGCTGAGCTCGGTTCGTATGTTTCTTCACAGCCGATTATCACGCTGGGTATCGCATTCGTTCTTATCGGTTTCGCTTTCAAGGTGTCGGCGGTTCCGTTCCATCAGTGGGCGCCCGATACCTACGAAGGTGCACCGACCCCGGTCACGTCGTTCCTTGCGGTTGCTTCGAAGGCAGCAGGTTTCGTTGCCATCCTGAATGTGCTGTTCATCGGTTTCTACGGTCGCCACGATGTGTGGGAACCGCTCATGTGGGCACTCGCTGCACTGTCGATGACTGTTGGCAATCTCATTGCTCTTCGTCAGACCAATGTCGTACGCATGTTGGCCTACTCCGGTATTGCCCAGGCTGGTTACATACTCGCCCCGCTTGCGGTTGCGGGTGCCACGCTCGGAACTGGTGGCGAAGCACTCCGATCAATCGTTGTGTACTTGCTCATCTATGCGGGCATGAACCTCGGTGCCTTTGCCGTTGTGCTCGCTGTCGCTCGCAAGACGCGCTCGGCCGAGATCAAGAGCTTCGGTGGTTTGTTCTCCTACGCCCCGGTTCTCACGGTCTGCATGACGATCTTCCTGTTCTCGCTGGCTGGCATTCCGCCGGCGGCGGGTTGGTTCGCCAAGCTGTCAATCTTCAGTTCGCTGGCTTCGGCCGGAACTACGGCGGGTTATGTGCTCGCCGTCATCGTGGGCCTCAACTCGGTCATCGCGTTCGGCTACTACGGCCGCCTCATCCGCGTGATGTGGATGGACGAAGCCCCCGATGGCGATCGCACGCCAATCAAGGTGCCGGCATCTCTGTCGTTTGCACTCATCATCACCGTGGCCGTCACGCTCGTGTGGGGTGTGTTCCCCGGAGCGCTTACGCACTTCACCGACCAGGTCACGCTGTTCTCGCTGCTGCGCTGATCGCACATGTCCGACGAGTTCCGTTCTCGGTTCCCGGTCGGAACAACGATGTCCTTTGCGCAGTACATGGACATTGCGCTCTATGACGAGTCGATTGGTTTCTACGCGACCTCTGGTCGTGCCGGCCGTCGCGGCGACTTCTTAACCAGTCCCGAAGTTGGGCCGTTGTTTGGCGCATTGATTGCGCGCCGGCTCGACGAGGAATGGTTCGCGCTTGGTTCTCCCGACACGTTTGTGGTCGTTGAGTTCGGGGCAGGCCCGGGAACACTCGCACGATCGATCGCGTTCGCGAAACCGGAATGTGCGCCAGCACTTCGTTACTTGATGGTGGAACGTTCTGCTGAACAACGTGCAGCACACGCGGATCATCTCGAAAACTGGCTCGGTGATCTCGACGCTGCTGGCGTCGACTCGTTCGTACGTGGCGTTGGTCCTGGACCGGAGTTCGCTTCAAGCCCAATCGCACCGTATGGAGTTACCGGCGTCGTTCTGGCCAACGAACTTCTTGACAATCTGGCCTTCGACATCGTTCGCCACGACGGTGAGGGCAACTTCGAGCGACTCAACGTGCATCTCGCCGAAGATGGTCTTGAGTTTGTCGTTGCTCCAACCGAAGTGCCTGCATCACTTGCCGTGGTTTTGTCATCGGCTGCGGCGGGGGAGTGGATGCCGCTGCAGGAACACGCAGTGCAATGGGTCATGGCGGCGATTGACCGTCTCGAACGAGGTGTCGTAATTGCGATCGATTACGGGGCATCGAATGCGGAAATCGCGGCCCGACCAGAGATGGGATGGTTACGAACCTTCGTTGGCCAAGATCGCGGTGGGCATCCTCTTGATGCTCCCGGAAGTTGTGACATCACGAGCGATGTAGCCGTCGACCAACTCGCGACCGCAGTTCGGCCCACGGTGGCAACCACTCAACGACAGTTCCTCGAACGTTTGGGCATTGCGCAACTCGTCGAAGAAGGCCGCCAGATTTGGTCCGAAAAAGCAACGGCCCCAGACGTAGAGGCGTTGCGAGCCCGAAGTCGAATCGGAGAGGCCGAGTCCTTGCTTGAATCCGGGGGACTTGGCGACTTTCTGGTCCTTGAGTGGACCATCTGACCGCCCGACGTCACCACGAATCGCGATCACCTTGGCCGGTAGGCTCACGTCGTTAAAGCGGCGACTCTTCGCCAACTGTTGAGGGGGATGCAATGACCGAACCGACGATCGAGGACTACTTCCTTGAAGAGCGCTTGTTCCCGCCCTCACCGGAATTCAAAGCCACCGCACTCACTGCTGACGACTCGCTCTACCGCGAGGCCGATGCCGATTACGAAGCATTCTGGGCCCGTCAGGCTCGAGAACTTCTCACCTGGAATTCTGATTTCGATACCACTCTTGAGTGGGAGCTCCCATTCGCCAAGTGGTTCGTTGGTGGAACGCTGAACGTTTCCGAAAATTGTCTCGACCGTCACGTCGCGAACGGCATCGGTGATCGTGTCGCCTATCACTGGGAAGGCGAACCGGGTGATACGCGCACCATTACCTACGCCGGTCTTCTCGACGAGGTGAAGAAGTTTGCCAACGTGCTCAAGGGTCTTGGTCTTGAGAAGGGTGATCGTGTCGCCATTTACATGCCGATGATCCCCGAACTTCCGGTAGCGATGTTGGCGTGTACGCGAATCGGTGTTGCACACTCAGTGATCTTCGGTGGGTTCTCGCCCGACTCAATCATCGACCGCGTGCACGACGGCGAATGCAAAGTGATCATCACCGCCGACGGTGGGTATCGACGCGGCGCAGCGTCATTGCTGAAGCCGAACGTTGACGAGGCTGTGGTGTCGTGCCCGTCGGTGACTGATGTTGTCGTCGTGCAACGCACGAACTCTGACGTCACCATGGTTGAAGGTCGCGATCACTGGTATCACGACCTCATGGCCGCGGCCGCACCCGAATGCCCGCCAGAGCCGATGGATTCCGAGCAGTTGTTGTATCTGCTCTACACCTCTGGCACCACGGCAAAGCCCAAGGGCATCATGCACACCACCGGCGGCTATCTCACGCAGGTGGCGTTTACCTACAAGTACGTCTTCGATCTCAAACCCGAAACCGATGTGTATTGGTGTTCGGCCGACATTGGTTGGGTGACTGGTCACAGTTACATCGTCTACGGACCACTTGTAAACGGGGCAACGTCGGTGCTCTACGAAGGCACGCCCGATACGCCCGGTAAAGATCGCATGTGGGACATCATCGAGCGCTACGGCGTCACGCAGCTCTACACCGCACCGACTGCGATTCGCATGTTCATGAAGTGGGGCGAACAGGAACCGCAGAAGCACGATCTTTCATCGTTGCGACTGCTTGGTTCGGTGGGCGAGTCCATTAATCCCGAAGCGTGGATGTGGTACCACGAACACATCGGTGGCAATCGCTGTCCGATCGTCGACACGTGGTGGCAGACCGAAACAGGCGGCCAGATGATTTCACCGCTTCCTGGGGTGACGACTCTCAAGCCGGGTTCTGCCTGCTCAGCGCTTCCTGGCATTGGTGTCGAAGTGGTAGATGAAGAAGGTCATCCGATCGAACGCGGTGGTGGTTATCTGACGCTGACTCGTCCGTGGCCGTCGATGCTTCGCGGCATTTGGGGAGATCCTGAGCGATACAAGGACACCTACTGGAGCAAGTACCCAGGGCGTTATTTCGCTGGCGATGGCGCCAAGATCGACGAGGACGGATACCTCTGGTTGCTCGGTCGCGTCGATGATGTCATGAACGTGTCGGGCCATCGCATCTCCACAACCGAAGTTGAAAGCGCACTTGTCGATCACACCGGCGTTGCTGAAGCAGCAGTTGTTGGCGCCACCGACGACCTCACGGGCCAAGCCATTGTTGGCTATGTGATTCTGCGCGGGGGAGTGACCGCGGACGACGCACTTGTTGATGAGTTGCGCGCCCATGTCGCGCAGAAGATTGGACCCACAGCGCGACCAAAGCGCGTCATCATCGTTCCCGATCTCCCCAAGACCCGAAGTGGAAAGATCATGCGCCGGCTTCTGCGTGACATCGCCGACGGCAACACGCTTGGCGACACCACGACACTTGCCGATCCATCAGTTGTCGATGCCATTCGTGAAAGTGCGTTGCACGGACCGGGTAGCGGAGCGTGACCGAAACTCCCGAGAACTGGCGTTGGCGAGAAGGTCCGATCGCTCCGGGCCCCACAGTTGTCTTCGATATGGACGGCGTGTTGTCGAACGCGAGCGACCGTCAACATCACATTGCCAACCGTGACTGGAACGCATTCTTCGAAGCTTGCGGCGACGACGAGGTCATTCACGAACTTGCACGTTTGCTCAGTCTTTTAGCGCCGGAATTGCATGTGGTGTTGCTCACCGCAAGGCCGTTACGCGTGCAGCCACAAACACTTGAATGGCTTGCTCGTCACGACCTGCGCTGGGATTTGCTCTGCATGCGCGAAGACCGCTCAGGCCAAGAAGCGTGGGAATTTAAGAAGCGCACTGTCGGCCAACTTCGCGAGTTCGGACTCGACCTCAAACTCGCGTTTGAAGACGACCGAAAGAACGCCGACATGTTTCACGGCGAAGGAATCCCGTGTGTGTACATCCACTCGGGGTATTACGAGTAAGTCGGAAAACTCTTAGTCGCGGAAGTTTTCGAACTGCAGAGGGATCTCAAGATCGACCTCTTTCAGTCCAGCGATCACTGCTTGAAGATCGTCGCGCTTCTTGCCGGTCACACGAATCTGTTCGCCCTGGGTCTGTGACGACACGCCCTTGAGGCCGAGTTCCTTGATGGCCTTGTTCACAGCTTTGGCCTTGTCGCTGGAGATGCCCGCAACGATCTTGACGGTCTGGCGAACCGTGCTGCTTGCAGCATCTTCGACTTTGCCGTAGTCGAGGGACTTGAGCGACACCTTGCGCTTGACCAACTTCTCTTCAAGAACCTGGCGAACGGCATTGAGCCGATCCGGACTTGCCGACTTCATCTCGATGGAGAGTTCTTTGTATTCGACTGATGAGTTGGTGTTCTTGAAATCAAAGCGAGTCGTGAGCTCTCGCGAGGCTTGGTCGACGGCGTTGCGAACTTCCTGCTCGTCGATCTCGGACACAACATCGAAGCTCGGCATGGCTTTCCTCGTTCCAACCGCTCGCCTCGAGAGGCGAAATGAGTGGGTTCCAGCCGGCAACCCCGCCCGACGGGCGGGGAGCCGGATGGTGGGCCGGGATGGATTCGAACCATCGAAGGCAGAACCGACGGGTTTACAGCCCGTTCCCTTTGGCCGCTCGGGCACCGACCCTGAAGGGCGAAACCTTAGCGGAGCGCTGACTGCCCTCCGAAAGTGACGGGTTGGCCTCAGAGCATCCGCTGCATGATGACGACATCAAGCCATTTGCCGAATTTTCGGCCAACCTCACGCTCAGTGCCGACGATTTCGAAGCCCAGAGAGCCATGGAGGCCGATCGACGCGTCGTGGCCACCGACGATTCGGGCCATCACGGCGTGAAACCCCCGGGTGGAGGCGATGTCGAGAATCTCGGCCAGAAGGGCTCGGGCCACGCCTTGACCCCGAAAGTCGGCATGGACATAGACCGAATCTTCCACCGTGGTGGCATAGGCCGGGCGGTCGCGGTAGGGCGAGAGCGAGGCGAAACCCACCACCTGGCCGTCGATTTCGGCCACGACCACGGCCATCGCCCCAGACCGTTGGTCGAGCCAGGCCAATTGGTCGTCGAGAGAGCGGGGGACAAGATCGAAGGTGACGGTGGAGCCGGTGACCTCAGCGTTGTAGATGTCACGGGTTGCTTCGGCATCTTCAGGGCGGGCGAGGCGGAGGTTCACACCGGTCACCGTACCGGCGCCTTAGGTCGTGAGTTGGGAATCCCCTGTGGGGCGTGGCAAGATGACGCCTCCTTTGTCGGGCTTGCCCGACGCGCCCCCTTAGCTCAGTCGGCAGAGCGTTTCCATGGTAAGGAAAAGGTCGACAGTTCGATTCTGTCAGGGGGCTCTGTGCCGGAAGGGTTCCGCCCAACCGTCCAACATGTCGGCGTAGCTCAGCTGGTCAGAGCACTCGGCTCATAATCGAGTGGTCGTCGGTTCAAGTCCGACCGCCGACACCAATCGGGAATCCGATTCCCACTCGGTGCAAAGCTACAAAATCGCACCACAGTCTCAAGTCGCACTACCCGCAACACGCAGTACTCAGTCAGACGTACCAATACAGGCAAACGCCACGAAAGGCATCAGGAGAAATCATGGCACGCGAGAAGTTCGAGCGGACCAAGCCCCACGCGAATGTGGGCACGATGGGTCATATCGATCATGGTAAGACCACGTTGACCGCGGCGATTACGAAGGTGTTGGCGGATGCTGATCCGTCGAACAACTCGTTTACTGAGTTCGCGAATATTGATAAGGCGCCGGAAGAGCGTGAGCGTGGTATCACGATCAACATTTCGCATGTTGAGTATGAGACTGCGAATCGTCATTACGCGCATGTTGATATGCCAGGCCATGCTGATTACATCAAGAACATGATTACTGGTGCCGCTCAGGTTGACGGTGCGATTCTTGTTGTTTCGGCTGCTGATGGTCCGATGCCTCAGACTCGTGAGCATGTTCTTCTTGCTCGCCAGGTTGGTGTGCCGTCTTTGGTTGTTGCGTTGAACAAGGTCGACATGGTCGATGATGAAGAGCTTCTTGATCTGGTTGAGCTTGAGGTTCGTGAGCTTCTGAACGAATACGAGTTCCCGGGTGACGATGTTCCGGTCATCAAGGTTTCAGCGTTGAAGGCTCTTGAGGGTGACGCGACGGCAACGGCGCAGATCCTTGAACTTATGGCTGCTGTTGATGCGTATATTCCGCAGCCTGAGCGTGACACTGACAAGCCGTTCCTTATGCCGATTGAAGATGTGTTCACGATCACTGGTCGTGGCACGGTTGTGACCGGTCGTGTGGAGCAGGGCATTGTGCACACGGGTGATGAAATCGAAATCGTTGGTATTAAGCCGACGCAGAAGACCACGTGTACTGGTGTTGAAATGTTCCGCAAGCTTCTCGATGAGGGTCGCGCTGGAGACAACATTGGTGCGCTTCTTCGTGGAACGAAGAAGGAAGAAGTTGAGCGTGGTCAGGTGCTCGCTAAGCCGGGTTCGATCACTCCTCATACCGAGTTCGAAGCTCAGACCTATGTTCTGACCAAGGAAGAAGGCGGCCGTCATAAGCCGTTCTTCACGAACTACCGTCCGCAGTTCTATTTCCGTACGACCGATGTGACTGGTCAGATCTCGCTTCCGGCGGGCACGGAAATGTGTATCCCTGGTGATAACACCGAGATGACTGTTGAACTCATCCACCCAATCGCGATGGAAGAGGGCTTGCGCTTCGCCATTCGTGAAGGTGGCCGTACCGTCGGCGCCGGCCGCGTCA
>CAFBNA010000003.1_pt1 | contig 38921 bp, 40 predicted proteins | sample 7269141 | NCBI WGS metagenome assembly CAFBNA01 (sample SAMEA6814080, study PRJEB35770) | uncultured Microthrixaceae bacterium | biome: Freshwater; feature: Freshwater reservoir; material: water | place: Czech Republic | collected 2017-05-23 | depth 30m m
ACGACGTCGAGAGCAAGATCACCGTCAAGCTCACACACCATTGATCCGGTCGAGCGCGTCACAGTGAGTGGCCCCAAGAGCGATGTAGATCCGAAGGCGAGACTTGCCTGGGCTGCGGTGGAGCGGAAGGCAATGGCAATACAACCGTGGCGCCGACCCGATGCTTCATACAGCAACGGCGCACCGTGTGAACCCGAGAGGAGTCCGCCGGCGATGACCTTGTTCGTTCGAAGTTCGCAGAGTTGGTCGATCGTTTGCGTCACCATTGGCAACGATGGGTCGCCGAGAACGATGACAGATTCCGCCGAAGCGAGAAGTCGCGTTGAGAGGTAGTTGAGGTCTTCCACGCCGTTATCGAGACTGATGAATTCAATGTCATGGTCATGTGTCTCGGACCAGAAGGCCCACAGGCTGAGTGCGGCTCCTCGTGAGACTTCGGAGCCAGCTCCGATAACGCCGGAGGAAGCGACGAAGAGCAAGTGTCGCGGCCCGAGAATGGTCTCGACCGCTTGCGCTATGTCCTCTGCGGCGCCGCTAAACGCAGACGTCGCAAACACCATGATGAGGTCCGGAGCTTCATTACCAGAATCAAGAATGTCAGCGATGACGTCGCCGGTTGCATGCGATGCAAGCGGATGCGTGGAAAGCGCAGCGGCGCTGCGCATCAGGAAACTGGAGGCAGCAGCGTGAATGGAACGACGGTGACTGGCCCGAGATCGACACGACAATGCGCTTCTATCGTTCCGTATTCTTCAAATGACAATTCGGCACGAACGAGTCGGTAATTGAACTTTCCGGGTTCAACCTGGAGCGGCTGGACGTTTCTCGCCAACTGTTCTTCGCCCTTGAGGTACACGACCTCTAAGGCTCCAGAATCGCGTGAGCCCGGTGGACAATGAACAATCACGCAAAGGTGAGGCTCCATCGTCACGGGAACTGCATGCGGCGCAGCGGCCGAGAATTGAATGCCTGTGATGTCGATGCGCGTGGAAGGGCCAGCGACCTGGCGAGTATCGATGCCTTCGATGAAAAGTGCCGAGAGGATCTCCATCAATGAGACGGTAATCGGAGTCACCTGCCGGGGGAACAGACCACCGCTAGCCTTGGCAGATGGCCGTAGGCGAAGGTGTGACACCAACACGTGAGGTAATCCTCATTGAGGCAGAGCTCTGTTTCGCAGAAAACGGGTTCGATGGGACCTCACTGAATGACATTGCTGGTGCAGTTGGCATCCGCCGTTCGAGCGTTCTTCACCATTTCCCTTCAAAAGAGGCCATCTACAAAGAGGTCTTTGATCGTGCGCTAGCGGGCTGGATTATTCAGGTCGACAACGCAACCGATTCTCCGGTTCAGGGCTGGGAGAAGGTCGATCTCGTTCTCACGGCTGGCTTCTCATTCTTTATGGAGAACTCAGAATTTGTTCGCATCGTTCGTCGCGAGGCGCTTGACGGCGGACGGAGGCTTGGTGTCGACCTTGGCGTGGCGTTGCGTCCACTCTTCGAAAAAGCGGTCGACTACTTCACAGTCGAGATGGAAGCAGGCACCTTCCGAAGGTTCGACGCCGAGCAACTCATGCTCACTGGTTATGGCGCCCTCTTGAGCTATTTCAGCGACCTTCCGTTCATTGAGGGTCTCCTTGATCGAGATCCACTTGCACGTGATGCGCTCGAACAGCGACTTGAACACCTGCGTTTGTTCTTCAGGGCAGCGCTTGAGGCATGAGCACCACCCTTTCTGAATCCGACTCGAAAACTTTGCTTTCTGGTTTCGGAGTGCGCTTTCTCCCGGAGTCTTTGGCGACGGGCCCAGCCGATGCGGTCGCATTCGCGGCTCAGTGCGGAGGACCGATGGCCCTCAAGCTCTGTGGGGCCAATATCGCCCACAAATCTGAACGAGGCCTCGTGCACCTAGGCGTTGTGGGGGCCGACGCGGTCAGTCGCTCATGTCAGGAATTGCTCGACGCAGCGCGACCCGAGGACAACGCAACCGGTGTCCTTATTGCTCCTATGGCAATCGGGCTACGTGAGTTCATCGCAGGTATTTCTGTTGACCCGGTTTTTGGGCCGACGGTCGTGTTCGGACTCGGGGGAGTCCTCGCTGAGGCAATCGCCGATGTGACCGTTCGGCTTGCACCGCTGCGTCGATACGACGCGTTCGACATGCTTCATTCCTTGCGAAGTCAATCGTTGTTCGGGCCATTCCGAGGAGAGCCAGCGGTCGATCTCGAGGCGCTCGCCGATTTGCTGTGTGCACTCTCTGCAGCTTCTTCGCAGATCGAAGGCTTGATCTCAATCGATCTGAACCCGGTCATGATCGTTGACGGATCACCGGTTGCACTCGATGCTCTTGTCGAAGTGACTGCGGCGGACGTGGTTTCGTGATCTCCACAGAACACTTCACTGCGCTTTTTGATCCGCGAGCGATCGTGGTGGCAGGAGCCTCGACACATCCTGGCAAGTTCGGATTCGTCGCTCTCCACAACATTCTTTCGTGCGGTTACAGCGGCGAGGTTTTCGCCACAAACCGAGAGCGTGCTGAAGTACTCGGCCGGTCAACCTTCGCGGACCTCACCGAGATCCCCGACGGAGTCGTCGATCTTGTTTTTGTTTGTACCCCTGCTGCTTCCAACCCTGAGTTGCTGCGTCAGGCCGCCTCAAAGGGAATTCGAGCGGCGTTTATCGCTTCGGCTGGTTACGGCGAGTCAGGAGAAGACGGTCGCCGGCTCCAATCCGACCTTGTCGATCTTGCGAATGAACTCGACATGGTCATCGTCGGCCCAAACGGGCAAGGTCTGATTTCGACGCCTTCGTCTCTCTGCGCGCAGATCGTTGCTCCCTTCCCGCCCGCGGGTCGTATCGGGATCGCTAGCCAGTCAGGGAACTTCGTTTCTTCGTTTATGAATCTTTCTCGACAGAGTGGCGTCGGAGTCAGTCGCGCAATTTCGGTCGGCAATGCTGCCCAGGTTGGCGTGATCGACATGCTTGAGTACTACGCCGACGATCCAGAAACCGCCGTAGGACTTGTGTATCTCGAAGGTGTTCCCGATGGTCGTGAATTCGCGAAGCGCCTTGAAGCGGTCTGTCGCCGAATGCCGGTCGTGATTGTGAAGGGCGGAGCCTCAGGGTCGGGGGCCAAAGCTGCCGCGAGCCATACCGGTTCTCTTGCGACAGACGATCGAGTTTTCGATGGCATGTGTCGTCAGGTTGGCGCGAGTCGGGCGTCTTCGGTTGCGGAGGCGTTTGATCTTGCTGCAGCTTTCGCGACCCTTCCTGCTCCGTCAGGGCCGCGGCTGGCAATCGTCACCACCGTGGGAGGATGGGGTGTGCTCGCAGCCGACGCAACTTCCAACACGAGCCTCGAGCTCGTCGATCTGCCTGACGATCTGCGCACCACGCTCGACGGGCTTCTGCCGCCACGTTGGAGCAGGAATAACCCGATCGATCTTGCTGGCGGGGAAACAAAAGATACGGTGCCGGCAGTTCTTGATGCAGTCGTTCGCCATCTCGACGTTGACGCAACATTGGTCCTCGGCATGGGGATCCAGTCGAATCAGGGTCGGCTTGAGCGCGAGGGTCCCTTTTATCCGGACCACGGTCTTGAGCGGATTGTTGCGTTCCACGATCGTCAGGATTCTCGTTACGTTGAAGTCGCACTCGCAGCTTCTGCTGCGTCGAACAAGCCAGTACTAATTGCTTCGGAATTAGCCGTTGCCGATCCTTCGAATGCTGCTGTCTCAGCGGTTCGAGAAGCGGACCGTTACTGCTTTCCATCAGCAGAACGGGCGGTGAAGGCTCTTCACTTCATGTACGAACGTGAGCGATGGCTGGCGTCATTCGCCAGTGAGTCGTCCAACTGATTCCAGATGTCGACACGCAAACTCTTCGCTGCAGCAATCGCGACCGTTCTGGTTCTGATTGCGTGCTCTGCCCCCTCTCAGGCAGCAGCGGGCCCCGAGTCTGACCAGACGACATCGTCCTCGGTGCGTCTGACGACGCCGCTGCTTTCAGCTCGCCGGTTCCCGGGTTCTCTGCAAGCCACGACCGCTGATCCCGAACTCTCTGCGTCAATTGATCAGTACGTGAACAAAGTCGTCGGTTCGACCTGCGTGATCGTCGCCCAAGATGGTCGAGTCATTTACGAACGCGTCTCGAACGGTGCGTTAGCACCAGCATCTACGCTCAAGCTGGCGACCGCTCTTGCGGCACTCGACCTACTCGGCCCGGAGTCGACCTTCACAACGCGATTTGTCGCCTCGAAGCAACCTAAGAATGGCGTGGTCGACGGCGACCTCTACGTCGTCGGCGGTGGCGATCCGTTGTTTGCGACATCGGGATACAAAACAGTCTTCGACGACCCGGATCAGTTCTACGAAGACTTCACTGCTCTTGCCGATTCTCTGAAGGATGCCGGGATCAAAGAGATCACGGGGAACATCGTTGGTGATGATTCTCGGTACGACGCTGTTCGGTGGGTACCAACGTGGCCGACCCGGTATCAGATCGGCGGGACTGTTGCGCCGCTGTCGGCACTCGTCGTCAATGACGGCAACACCGGTTACACAGACACGCCAAATGATGCAACGACAAACCGTAAGGCCGGTGATTCGCCACTTTTATTCGCGCAAACCCTCCGCACCGTTCTCAATTCCAAAGGGATCAAAGTAAGCGGCGCGGCGGCTACCGGCAGAGCGCCATCTGATGGCAAAGAAATTGCGTCATTCAATTCTGTTCCCATGACGCAGGTGGTGGCGGAGATGCTCACCAATTCCGACAACACCACAGCCGAACTCGTGATGAAAGAAATCGGTCTTCAGTCGAAGGGACAGGGCACAACTGCAGCCGGCGTTGAGGCCACCAAGGAATCGCTGATCCGTCAGGGCTTCGACCTCACTGGACTGGTCATGCTCGACGGATCTGGCCTCGATACTGGTGATCGCATGACGTGCGAATTGAATCTGGCGCTCATCACCGCTGTCACACAGAACGATGAACTTTTGAAGGCCCTTCCGCTGGGCGGGAAAACTGGAACGCTGCGTAAGCGCATGGCGGCGACACCCTCGACCGGACGGGTACGAGCAAAGACTGGAACGTTGAACAGCGTCAACGCGCTCGCTGGTTTTGCGGACACACCGCAGGGCAACACGTTGTCGTTCGCTTTCATCCATAACGGCTCAGATGTCCGCACGACTGGGGTTGCCGACGGATTTACCGATCGACTCATGGCCTATGCCAAAGGCCCCCGGATCAGCGCCCTCGGTCCGCTTCCAGTGAAATGACGTCCAGCGAGACCCCGTGGAGACGCGAACTGCCAATGTTCCCGCTCGGCTCCGTTGTACTGCCGGGTGTCGGAATTCCGCTCCACGTGTTCGAGCCTCGTTACAGGGCCTTGGTGATGACCTGCTTGACCGATGACCGTCTGTTCGGATCGGTCCTCATCGAACGAGGGAGTGAAGTTGGTGGGGGAGACCATCGCGGCACGGTCGGCACGCTTGTGCGGATCATCGAGGCCGAAGAGTCGCCAGATGGACGTTGGGCGGTCATGGGGATCGGTATCGAGCGTCTGCGCGTCTTGGAATGGCTTCCTGATGATCCATTTCCACGATGCATCGCAGAAGCGTTGCCTGATGGGTCGACGACACCGGAGACGGAAAGCCTTGTGCGTCGCACCCTTGAAGAAACCCTGAGGCTTATGGAGCGATTGGGAGTGGACGGGATCGACTCCCAGTCACGTCCGGAACTCGATGACGATCATTCGGTGGCATCGTTCCAGCTCACCGCTCTGTCGCCGCTAGGGCCACTTGACCGTCTCAAGGCTTTGAAGTCTCCCGATCCAGATTCCCGACTGACCGGTCTTCTGGATTCACTTGCTGATCAGACATCCATTCTCGACGCCATCGACAGCCTCAACGATGGAAACAATCCGCCAGATTGAGGCGATCCCAGCCGTCGGAGGGTCGTGCGGACTCCAAGAGCATCAATTGAGTGGGATACTTGTGGCCTTGGAGCGCCGGAGGGCCGGCGTCCCCTCAGTCAAGAGACTCCGAAGGAACAACTGTGGCGTCCTCAAAATCTATTTCTGAAATCGTGCAGGACCTTTGGGATCTCCTCGTGGCATATGCCCGTCAGGAGACGATTGATCCGCTCCGCAACATCGGTCGCTATTTGGCCTTTGGTGTTGGAGGAATGATCGTGATCACTCTCGGAGTCTTCTTGCTTGGCCTTTCAGGATTACGAGCGCTCCAGACTCAGACCGGCGATGTCTTTGTCGGGTTCTGGTCGTGGGTGCCGTATTTGATCGTTGCACTTGTGTTCTCCGGCCTCGTCGCCCTCGCGATCTCACGGATCGGAAAGGGCAGTGTCGGGGCACGTTCGACAAGCGCACTTCCAGGAGCGAACCGATGAGCCCCGACGGACCAATCACTAGAGATCACATCGAACAACGGTTCCGAGACATCCAGTCGGAAGTTGAAGGCGTTGAATCCGAGGCGCGCAGCTACACCACCATTGCTGTCGCCGCAGTTGCTGTAACCCTCGTCGTCGTTGCCTTCGCGCTTGGAAGTCGACGCGGCCGCAAGCGCCGGACGTTTGTCGAGATTCGCCGAGTATGAGCCTGCTCTCCGACATTCGCCGCCAGGCCCTTACGAAGGGTCTTTTCGGGGGGAGCCGTCCATGGCTTCTCCTCGGCATCGCAGCTTGGACGTTTCGGGGTCTGCAATGGGCGCTTCGTCCAGAACCCAAGGTCGTGTATCGGAGCAAGCTCGAGGTAGGCGAGACCATCGTCCTGACCAACGAGCCAGCGGCTCCAACGCGTCGCCAACGCAAGAAGTTGCGGAAGGCCGAGAAGCGCTCTGACCGCAAGGCAGAACGCCTCTCAAGACGCGCCTAGGAGTTTCACCCTCCGGCCTGCGATCATGTGCAGGTGAAGGTTCGACTCCATAATCCGCGGCGGGACCTCGAGATCGAGGGACCGATCACCATTATCAATTTGCTCGCTCGGCTCGACCTCAATCGGGAGGCGGTACTTGTCGTTCGAGACGGAGAACTCGTGCCTGGTGACGAAAGTCTGTCCGATGACGACAGCATCGAGATCCGTCCCGTGATTTCGGGCGGCGCGTTGTGAAGTGCGTGACCTGTCGCGGACCAGCGATCATCGACATACGTCGACACAATTCCAATTTCTGCGCAGAACATTTCATCGAGCAGTGTCACCGACAGGTGCGCAAGGCAATCGAGGAATTCGAAATGTTTGGGCCTGACGACAAACTTCTCGTTGCGGTTTCGGGCGGCAAAGATTCGCTTGCAATCTGGGACCTTCTTGTCGACCTCGGCTACGAGGCCGACGGTCTCTACATCGGACTGGGAATCGGCGACTACAGCGACACGTCACTAGATCACGCCCGGGCCTATGCACACTCGAGAGATCTTCGTCTGATCGAAGTCGATGTCCCGTCGACATTTGGATTCGACATTCCAAATGGATCCCGGGCCGCCAAGCGAGTCCCGTGCTCGGCCTGCGGTCTGTCGAAGCGCCATCTTTTCGATGAAGAGGCGATCAAGGGTGGTTACGACGTCCTTATCACCGGGCACAATCTCGACGATGAGGCAGCAGTTCTTTTCGGCAACACCCTGCATTGGCATACCGAGTACCTCGGTCGCCAACTTCCCGTTCTTCCTGCTCGCGACGGCTTCCCTCGAAAGGTGAAGCCGTTAGTTCGCCTCGCTGAACGAGAAACCGCCGCCTACTGCATCGTTAAGGGCATCGATTATCTCGTCGACGAGTGTCCGATGGCCGCTGGCAACAAACATCTCAGCTATAAGAATGCACTCAACGAGATTGAGGCGATGTCGCCGGGAGCGAAGCACTCTTTTTACTTCGGGTTCCTCGACCGAGCCGCCGCCTTCTTCGAAGTTGAGGCATCCATCGACCGCGAAGGCCTCGGAGCCTGTGCATCATGTGGGGCCCCAACGACCTCTGAAATCTGCGCCTTCTGTCGCCTCGTCGATCGAGCCGGAGGCCAACTTCCCGAACGAACCGGAGTTTCCGCTGTGTCAGTCGATCTTGGTCCAACCCGAACAGGATCAGTCCAGTGAGTCGGTCGTTCGCCGTGGGCGACCGCGTGCTCCTAATCGACCCAAAGAAACGTCGCTACCTCATTACGTTGAAGCCAGCAGGGGAGTTCCACTCCCACTCGGGATTTGTGCCCCACGACTCACTGATCGGTTCACCCGAAGGCGTCACTGTGCAGTCAACAAAGAACGTCGCCTATTTGGCTGTGCGACCAACCTTGTCGGACTTTGTGCTGAAAATGCCGAGAGGCGCTCAAGTCATTTATCCGAAGGATCTCGGGCCGATACTCATGCACGCAGACATCTTTCCGGGTGCTCGAGTTCTTGAATCTGGTATCGGTTCCGGCGCACTCTCCATGGCGATGTTGCGAGCCGGCGCAGACATCATCGGATACGAACTCAGGGAAGACTTCGCCGATCGTGCGAAAGAGAACGTCGAGGCGTTCCTCGGCACCGAGGCGCTCGATCGCTACCGCGTTGAATTGCGTGATTGCTACGACGGCATCGACGAAACCGATCTAGATCGAGTGGTTCTTGACCTTCCTGAACCGTGGCAGGTAGTTCCGCACGCCGCCAAGGCAATGCATCCGGGCGGAATCCTCTTGGCCTACACGCCGAGCATCGTTCAGGTGATGCAACTTCGCCAAGCACTCGAACAGAGTCCTTTCGATATGCCCGAAACACTCGAAGTTCTCAACCGAACGTGGCATGTCGAGGGTGTTGCCGTTCGTCCCGACCATCGCATGGTTGCCCACACGGGATTCCTCACTCATGCGCGCTTGCTCGGCGGCTGAACGAGCCCTTGTGCTGATTGTCCGGCGGGCCTTTCGATGAACATTGTCGACATTGCGCTTCTCGTAGTCGTTGCCCTGGCCGCCTTCGGTGGCTACCGCCTCGGGTTCATCACGAGGGTCGTGTCATGGATCGGTTTGGCCGCTGGTCTTGCTCTCGCGGTGTGGCTCCTGCCCAAGTTCCTGAACCAACTCGGTTCTGCAAACCACGGCCTCGTGCTCGTACTCTCCATAGGACTACTTCTCATCGGAGCCTCACTCGGGCAGGCGCTTGGATTCGTCGTGGGTGGTCGCCTCTCCCCACATCGCCGCGATGGAGCCTTTGGCATCGTTGACCGAACGATGGGAGCGATTGCAGGACTGGCCGGAGTTGTCGTCATCTTGTGGCTCGTCATCCCGGTGTTCGTTGCCAGTCCCGGGTGGATCTCCACCCAAACCTCGAATTCCTGGATCGCTCGATCAGTAAATAACTCGCTCCCACCAGCACCTGACGCGATGCAGGCGCTCAGGTCGGTCATTGGGGACGGTTCGTTTCCGGACGTTTTCGATGCGTTGCGACCCTCACCTAATTTGGGCACGCCACCGCCGTCAACCGGACTCACTCTCGAAACCGCGGCGGCCGTGGCTCGTTCGGTGGTCAAGGTTGAGGGGCCAGCATGCAGCAAGATCCAAGACGGTTCCGGATTCGTCGTGCGAGAAGGTCTCATCGCAACGAACGCACACGTCGTTGCTGGTGAACGTACAACCACGATTATCCGAAACGATGGTCGACGCTTCGAAGGATCCGTTGTCGCGTTCGATCCCGAGCGGGATCTCGCGATCGTTCGGGTGAACAGTTTCGATCGCCCTGCGCTCCAAATTGCAAATGATCCAAAACCCTCCGGCGATGAAATAACCGGTGGAGTGTTTGGTCATCCGGGTGGCGAGCCACTCAGGATTGCTCCGTTCAAAGTCGCGCGAGTCATCAACGCAACCGGCCGCGATATCTATGGCTCGAACCGCACTGAGAGAAAGGTCCTCGAGCTATCCGCTTCCTTACGTCCCGGAGACTCGGGGTCTGCACTTGCGAACGCTGATGGGGTTGTTGTGGGAATTGCCTTCGCGATTGCCCGCGACGTCGAGAACGTCGCCTATGCCTTGGCGCCTTCAGAACTCCAGGACGTTCTCGCAACAGTGAACGGTGCGACTGTTAGTACTGGATCCTGCGTCAGTTGAGATCAGATTCTGCGAGCTGTTGAAGGAAATCAGAAATGAAAGAGCCCCAGCATCGCTGGGGCTCTTTTGAAACTTCAGACGTTTTGGAAGCGGAGATCACTCAACTTCAATGAAGATGCATTCTCCGGGGCACTCTTCGGCGGACTCAATGACACCATCAAGTTGACCGTCGGGGATGTTGGCGAGACCAGCCGCGCCGCCAGGATCGGAAAACACCTTGTCGCCCTCTTTGACATAAGCGAGACCGTCGTCAAGCAGCGTGAACACGTCAGGGGCGATCTCCTCGCAGAGTCCGTCGCCTGTGCAGAGATCCTGATCGATCCAGACCTTCATGTGTCACTACACCTCTTCGTGAGGGGGAAATGGGAACGTCAGAAACCATAGTGGCTCCGGCACCGTTGGAAGAACCGGGCGGCTCATTCTTCTTGAATCTGCAGGTCACGCCTGTTCTGGTCAGTCACGGCGCGGAGAGTGCCGATAGGGTCCCTCGGACGACAAGGAGGTCTGTGCAATGAGTCCCCAGGATCCGAATGTTGGCAACAGTTCTCCCGACGATGAGCTGCGTGAACAGTTCCGCGTTCTCGAAGAGGAAGTCGCGTCTCTACGCCGCCGCCTCCAAGATGCTCCCAAGCGAGTCCGAACCCTCGAGGAGCGCTTGCTCGAGACCAAGGGGCAGCTTTCTCAAGCGGTCAATCAGAACGAGAAGTTGACCTTTACATTGCGCGAGGCGAGAGATCACATCGCAGCACTACGGGACGAGGTTGAAAAGCTCAGTCAGCCTCCTGCGGCCTATGGCACGTTCATCGATCACAACGATGATGGAACTGTCGATGTCTTCTCTAGTGGCCGAAAGGTGCGGGTTTCTCTCCATCCCGATATTTCGGCTGCCGAACTCGTTCGAGGCTCCGAAGTCGTTCTTAACGAGTCTCTCAATGTCGTGCTTGCGCGGGCCCCAGAACGCACGGGCGAGGTCGTGACATTTAAAGAACTCCTGAGCGACGGCCATCGCGCAATGGTTGTTGGCCGCGCCGACGAAGAACAGGTGGTCGAGGTTGGCGCTGACCTGCTCGGCGTCAAACTTCGTTCTGGTGATTCGGTGCTCCTTGATCCACGTGCATCGATGCTGCTCGAGAAGCTCCCGCGCCCAGACGTCGAAGAACTTGTGCTCGAAGAAGTTCCAGACATCTCCTATGCCGACGTCGGCGGGCTCGATTCCCAAATCGAACAGATCATGGATGCAGTTGAGCTTCCATTCCTGCATCACGATCTTTTTGCCGAGCACCAACTTCCCGCACCGAAGGGCATTCTTCTTTACGGTCCTCCTGGATGCGGGAAGACGCTTATCGCGAAGGCCGTAGCCAATTCCCTTGCAAAGAAAGTGTCAGAGGTATCCGGCGACGAGCATGCTCGTAGCTATTTCCTCAATATCAAAGGGCCCGAACTTCTCAATAAGTACGTCGGCGAAACCGAGCGCCAAATCCGACTTGTGTTCGAACGTGCTCGCGAGAAGAGCGAAGAAGGGTGGCCCGTCATCGTCTTCTTCGACGAGATGGATTCACTCTTCCGTACACGCGGAACCGGTATCAGTTCAGATATGGAATCCACCATCGTCCCGCAGTTGCTTGCAGAGATCGATGGTGTCGAGACCCTCAAGAACGTGATTGTGATCGGCGCTTCGAACCGCGAAGACCTCATCGATCCCGCGATCCTCCGACCTGGGCGACTCGACGTGAAGATCAAGATCGAAAGACCCGACGAGAATTCGGCTGCGCAGATCTTTGCTCGGTATCTCACTGCCGATTTGCCACTCGACATCGTCGAAGTTGATTCACTTGGCGGAGGAGATCCTGAAAAGACCGTTCGAGTGATGATCGAACAGACCGTTGCCGAGATGTACCGCGAGGACGAAGCGAATCAATTCCTCGAAGTCACATACCAAAACGGCGACAAAGAACTTATGTACTTCAAGGACTTTTCATCTGGAGCGATGATCGAGAACATCGTGCGTCGAGCGAAGAAACTTGCGATCAAACGATTTTTGCGCACCGGTGAACGCGGCATCCGAGTCAACGACATGTTCGAGTCGATTCACCAGGAGTACAAAGAGCACGAAGACCTTCCGAATACGACCAATCCGGATGACTGGGCCAAGATTTCAGGAAAGAAGGGCGAGCGGATTATTTACATCCGTACCCTTGTGAAGCATTCCGAATCAGAAACATCTGGTGGTCGCTCCATCGAGCGAGTTGGCACCGGTCAGTACCTCTGAGAATGAGCCGGAAGCATCAGTAGGGACTTTTCGTGGCGATCAGAAAGATCTGTGGAATCGAAACTGAATACGGCATCGTTCATCGCGGCGTCGACGATCCGAATCCGATTACCGCGTCTTCCATCCTGATCAATTCCTACCTCAGCGATCTCAGTAGATCTGGCGGCGCCGTGCATGGAGCCCCTGGAGTTGGATGGGATTTCGAATTCGAGACTCCTGGTGCCGATGCCCGAGGTGTTGCCAATCCCTCTGCGATGCCCCCCGAAGTTGAGACACACATGGTGAATGCAGTACTCACCAACGGAGCTCGTTACTACGTCGATCACGCTCATCCGGAGCTGTCAACGCCGGAGTGTGGCGATGCTTTTTCGGTCACCACCTTTGACCGTTCAGCCGAACTGATTTTGGAGCGGTCGATGAGGGCCGCCGACTCTCTTTTGCCCGACGGTCAGTCCATCGTTGTCTACAAGAACAATTCCGATGGAAAGGGGAACTCGTATGGATGTCACGAGAACTACCTCATCGATCGAGACCTCCCTTTCGGCAGGATCGTGGCCGAGATCACCCCGCACTTCATCACCCGACAGATTTACTGCGGCGCAGGAAAAGTTGGTAGCGAACTCGGATTCCCATCTGACGTCATTCCGTTCCAGATCAGTCAGAGGGCAGACTTTTTCGAAGAAGAGGTTGGGCTTGAGACAACCTTGAAGCGACCGATCATTAACACCCGCGATGAGCCCCACGCCGATCCTCAGAAGTACCGACGCCTACACGTCATCATCGGCGACGCCAATATGAGTGAGGTTGCGACATTTCTGAAGGTCGGCTCAACAGCCTTGGTCCTCGCGATGATCGAGGACGACTGGATCAAGAGAGATCTCCGATTTGCCGCTCCGATTTATGCACTTCGTTCCGTCAGCACCGATCTTTCCCTGACCGTTGCGTTGCCGTTAGAGACGGGCGGCTCAGTGACAGCGCTGGAATTGCAGCGTTACCTCTTCGAACGAGCTGTCGATTGGGGCGAGCATCACGGCTTCTCTGTGGTCGGTGAGAACGTAGGGCCCGAAATCCTCCGTCGTTGGGACGAGGCTCTCGCCGGTCTTGAAAACAATCCTGAATCTCTAGCAACAACTGTCGATTGGATCGCGAAGTACCGACTTATCAACGCCTACCGAGAGCGACACGGTCTCGAATGGGGCGATGCACGGCTTCACGCACTTGATCTGCAATATCACGACCTCCGTCCAGAAAAGTCGCTTTCTCGGCGGGTAGGTCTCGAAACCATCTGTGGGAACGAGGAGATCCTCAATGGAATCTCTTTACCCCCAGAGGACACTCGTGCCTACTTCCGCGGCGCATGTTTGGCGAAGTTTGGCGACGAGATCATTTCCGCGAATTGGGACTCTATGGTCTTCGACATCGGCACTGAACCGCTCCGGAGAGTGGCGATGATGGAACCGTCGCGAGGAACTGCCGCTCATGTGGCTAGCGTGATTGAATCCAGTCACTCCGCAGCTGAGTTGCTTGCCAAACTCGATGCGTAGGGGAGTGGTCTCCGTTACTACGGAACGTTTCGAACTCGACTTCTAGGAGGTGCCATGGCTGAGCGTGAGCAGATCAAACGAACACCAACTGAGCGTTCCGAAGAGACAGTGGACGAAGCGCCTCCAAGTTCGGACGCGGGCGAAAAACTCAAGGCAGAACTTGATGATCTCCTTGATGAGATCGATGAAGTCCTCGAGACGAATGCCGAAGATTTTGTGCGGAGTTTCGTGCAAAAGGGTGGCCAGTAGCCGCCACAGGCGGACCGCAGCCAAACCGGTAGCCTCTCAACCGTGAGTATGCCGTTCTTCAATCCAGCCGAGGATCCAGGTCCCGACTTCGCCGCTCTCGCGAAGTTGCAGGGCCTCGTTCCAGTGCCCCCTTCTGCTGCAGTCGATGAGCGGCTTCAGATAACCCATGCAACAACGGTCGTGGCCATTCGTTACGCCGACGGTGTTGTGATGGCTGGTGATCGGCGAGCAACGTCCGGACACATCATCAGCCACCGAGCGATCGAGAAGGTCTTTCCTGCTGATCGCCATTCCGGTGTCGCGATTGCCGGAGCGGCAGGACCAGCGATGGAAATGGTCAAACTTTTCCAGTTGCAGCTCGAGCATTACGAAAAGGTTGAAGGCTCGCAGCTCTCGCTCGAGGGCAAGGCGAACCAGCTCGGTCAAATGGTTCGCAACAATCTCCCGGCGGCAATGCAGGGTCTAGCGGTGGTGCCTATTTTTGCTGGCTTCGACACGCGTCGTTCAATGGGTCGTCTCTTTCAATATGACATCACCGGCGGGCGGTACGAAGAGTCCAATTTCGCAACAAGCGGTTCAGGCGGATCCCTTGCGGGGTCAGTCGTCAAGATGCGGTTCCATGAGGGACTCACTCGGGACGATGCAGTTGATTTAGCGATTACTGCTCTGTTCGAAGCTGCCGATGAAGACTCAGCCACGGGTGGCCCAGACATGGTGCGAGGCATCTACCCCGTGATCGCCACGATTACCTCCAATGGCTTTGAGAGAGTGGCCGACACCGAAATCGCCCAACGATTCGTTGGGCTTCTCGACGCCCTCTCAAGTCGCGATGGCGGCGGCCGCTTGCCTGAAACCTCCACCGAAACCGCAGGGGGTGCCCGATGAGCATGCCGTTTTATGTCGCTCCCGAACAGGTGATGAAAGATCGGGCCGATTACGCCCGTAAGGGCATCGCTCGCGGCCGTTCACTTGTCGCCACGCAATTTGCCGGTGGCATCGCGATAGTTGCCGAGAATCCGTCAACCACCCTCCGCAAGGTCAGCGAGATCTACGACCGCATCGCGTTTGCTGGTGTTGGCAAGTACAACGAGTTTGACCAACTTCGGATCGCCGGCGTTCGTGCTGCCGATCTGAAAGGTTTCTCCTACAGCCGTGAAGACGTCGACGCTCGAAGCCTTGGAAACCAGTACGCGCAAATTCTCGGTCAGGTCTTTACCCACGAGATGAAACCTATGGAGGTTGAGATCCTCGTCGCTGAGGTCGGACTCACATCGGAAGATGATCAGTTCTTCCACATCCTCTACGACGGCACCGTGATGGACGAAGACCGATTCACTGTGCTCGGCGGCGATGCTGACGCTATTGCGAATCGGCTCGAAGAATCGTGGGCGCCCGAGCTCGACCTCCGAGGCGTCCTTGCAGTTGCGGTCGCTGCACTCGCTGGGCCCGATCGAACTCTCGAGGCAGCGGACCTTGAGGTCGCCGTTCTTGATCGGGGAGCCGATCGTCGAGCATTTCGGCGTATCGAGCGTTCCGAGTTGCCAAAATTCCTGCCCAAAAACTGATTCCGATTTGATCACACCCCACCATGCGGTCGCCGATAGCGTGCCGGTATGGAGCGGAGGATCTTCGGACTCGAGAATGAGTACGGCGTTACGTGCACTCTGCGCGGACAACGTCGGCTGAGTCCGGACGAAGTCGCCCGCTATCTCTTCCGCCGCGTTGTTTCCTGGGGGAGAAGCTCAAACGTTTTCCTCCAAAACGGCGCACGCCTCTATCTCGATGTCGGTTCGCACCCGGAGTACGCAACGCCTGAGTGTGACTCAATCCATGACGTCGTGGTCCACGACAAGGCGGGGGAGCGCATCCTCGAGCAGTTGCTGACCTCGGCCGAGAAGCGTCTCGCCGACGAAGGAATCAACGGCGACATTTACCTCTTCAAGAACAACACCGACTCGGCGGGAAACTCCTACGGCTGTCATGAGAACTACCTCACTGGCCGAAACGACGAGTTGGCTCACTACACCAACACGTTGATTCCGTTTTTGGTCACGAGGCAGATCTACGCGGGCGCCGGGAAGGTCCTGCAGACCGCCCGAGGCGCGATGTTCTGCATCTCGCAGCGCGCAGAACACATCTGGGAAGGGACGTCGTCGGCGACGACCAGAAGTCGACCAATCATCAATACCCGTGATGAGCCACACGCTGACGCAGAGCGATACCGGCGCTTGCATGTAATCGTGGGCGACTCGAATATGAGCGAATACGCAACGTTCCTCAAAATCGGAACGACGGCGATCCTCCTCAGAATGCTCGAAGAGCCAAACGTGATTATGCGGGACATGACGCTTGAGAACCCGATTCGGGCGATCCGCGAAATCAGTCACGACATGACTTGTACCCGCAAGGTTCGCCTTGCGAATGGTCGCGAAGCCACCGCTCTGGAAATTCAAAGCGAATACCTAACTCGAGCGCTCCGCTACGCCGACCGCCGCGATTTGTCGCCGCTAGAAAAGCAAGCACTCGGAATGTGGGAAGAAGCGCTCACAACAATCGAAAAGGATCCTCTCGGCCAGGATCGTCAGGCCGATTGGGTCATCAAGTACAAGTTGATTGAGGCGTACCGAGAGCGCCACGGACTCGACCTCACCGATCCGAAAGTTGCGCTGCTCGATCTCCAATACCACGACATCAACCGAAGCCGCGGCGTCTTCTACCGCATGCAGGATCGGGGTCTTGTTGAACGAACTTGCGACGACACAGAAATCGATGAAGCGATCGAAACGCCTCCCCAGACCACAAGGGCACGACTCCGAGGCGAATTTATTAAGAAGGCGAAAGAACGAAAGCGCGACTACACCGTTGACTGGGTGCATTTGAAGTTGAATGATCAGGCACAACGCACAGTTTTGTGCAAGGACCCGTTCCGTTCGCACGACGAACGTGTCGAAAAATTGATTGCTTCGTTGTAACCCTTCTGTTCCTCCCAGCCCAAGTGATGTGTGAATGACTCCGACCGATAAATCTGCCGAGAAGTTTGAGCGCCAGATGAATCTGCTAGCAGCGTTGAGCGACACAGTCCAAGGCATTCGCGCCATTGACATCCAGCAGCGAGTGCCGGGCTATAACGCTGACCATGACTCGTTCCGCCGCACCTTCGAACGGGACAAGAAAGACCTCCTGAGCCTCGGTGTTCCGATTGAGGTCGTTGCCGGAGCGACAGCTGATCTCACGGCGTATCGAGTCGACAAGTCAAAATACGAACTACCCGACCCAGGGTTAGAGAGTGACGAACTCGCTGCTCTCCATCTCGCCCTTGAAACAGTGACTGTCGGTTCTTCTCCCGGCGATATGGCCCGTGCCATGTGGCGACTAGGGGGAGTCGTTGATGCCGCTTCGACCAACCCCGTCGGAGTTCCTGTGGGGGAGTTGACCGAAATCCCCAGCGACGCGTCACTCGTCCCTTTGTTCAGGGCGGTGATGGAACGTCGAGTGGTTTCGTTCACGTACGAAAGCACGTCTGGAACGTCGTTACGTTCCGTCGAACCATGGCACCTCGATTTCAAGCGGGGTCGCTGGAATCTCACTGCGTTTGACCTCGAGCGCAATGAACAACGAAATTTCCGTCTCGATCGTGTGCGTAGCGAGGTCGAAATGGCCGATGCGGGAAGTCAGTCTCACGGCGTCCCCGCGACTCCGACTGCACAGGCAGAACCATGGGAGTTCGGGGACAATGAACCCGTTGTGATCTCGGTGAAGTTCGACGCCGAGGTCTCCGAATTTGCTCGACAATCACTGGCCTCGTGTCCGGTGTCCGATCAGGCCGACGGGGGAGCGACATTCGAGGTCCCCGTTACGAATTGGCCCGCATTCCGGTCGTTTGTTCTCAGTTTCCTTGATCACGCAGAGATCCTCGCTCCTCCTGAATCGCGTGCGTCTCTCTCTCAATGGCTCGAGGCCATCGGCGGCGATGTCCATGGCTGACATGACTGCTGCTGAGCGACTCGACCGCACCCTTGCCATTGTTCCCTGGGTTGCGAGTCAAACCAATGGCACCGCGACCATCACCGAAATCAGCGAACGCTTCGCGATCGATGCCGACGATTTGCGTGATTGCCTGATCATTACGTCGATGGTCGGAGTTCATCCGTACACGCCAGATCTCCTCATCAATGCAATCGTCGACGCCGATACCGTGACGATCGAACTGCCTGACTATTTTCGGAGACCACTTCGACTCACCGCAGAGCAAACCTTTGCGCTGCTCACATCCGCGAAGGCGTTGCTTTCCGTGCCAGGCGCTGATCACTCAAGTGCGTTGGCTCGAGGTCTTGACAAGGTGTTGCGCACCCTGGGCGAGGGCTCGGAGACTGCAGTCGACATAGGCATCGATACCGCTCCCGATGCGATCACTGAACAGTTACGTTCCGCCGTCGAGAGGCGCGAGACCGTTGAAATCACGTACTACAGCTACGGACGCGACAACACCGGTAGTCGTCGAATCGATCCTTGGGCGATTCATTCTGAAGGTGGTCTTTGGTATCTCCAAGGCTGGTGCCATGCGAGTAACGCTGAGCGTGTCTTCCGGATCGATCGGATTCGTGATGCAACTTCGACCAATACACCCTTTGTCGCTCCAAAGCCGTTACCGCCGTTCCAACTCTTCGACGGGTCGAATGCACTTGGTCGAATCACGTTGCTGCTTCAACCTGAAGCTCGATGGGTTACTGAGTACTACCCAGCAGAATCCATTGAGGTGCATCCCGACGGAACGACGACGATCGTTCTTGCGATCGGGTCATTGGCCTGGCTCGAACGACTTCTGCTTCGTCTTGGGCCAGACGCCGAGGTCGTCGAAGCGTCCCCAAGCCTCCAAGGAGCAGGCGTAGCCGCGGCCCGAAGATTGCTCTCTGCCTACCGTGAGTAGTCTGAGCAGCGCCGGACCGAACCGGTCCCGTTCCAGCCCGAAAGCCCTTTTGTGACCAGTCCTGAAACCGATCCCGTCGCACCGGCTGGTTCTCGCCGATCGCGTCGCCGCTTCGAAAAATGGTTCGGACCGCGTGGTTCCGGAGTCGTTGAATGGGTCCTTGTCATCGTCGGAGCAATTCTTCTCGCTCTCGTCGTGAAGGTCTTTTTGCTTCAGGCCTTCTACATCCCATCGTTATCGATGTATCCGACGCTGCACGAAGGCGATCGAGTTCTCGTCAACAAACTGAGCTATCGGATCCACGATGTGAACCGCGGAGACGTGATCGTTTTCGAACGACCAGCTACGGAAACGTCAAGCAACATTCCCGATCTCATTAAGCGCGTGGTCGGGTTGCCTGGGGAATCTGTCACGTTCGTCGACGGATCGGTATACGTCGACGGTAAGCGCCTTGAAGAGTCCTACCTTCCTGACGGCACGGTCACGAGCAGTGCGAATGCGCCGAACAAGTGCACAGTCGAAACGCCATGCGTTGTTCCTGCGGGTCAGGTGTGGGTCATGGGCGACAACCGCGGTGATTCAAAAGACAGCCGGTACTTTGGCTCGATTGACCAATCGTCCATTGTCGGACGCGCGTTTGTCACGGTTTGGCCGCTTGGAAGATTCGGTCTTCTGTAATCACCAAATAACAGGTGATGGTGCGATCGCCGTCTAAACGTCGATCGAACCTGTTCCTGCCGCTCTTGCGATAGCAGTCATCATCGTGTCGACGTGGTCGCTGTAAACGCCATCGATTCCGCTCTCGAGTAGCCCGTCGAGTGTGCGATCAAACTGTGCGTCCCAGCCGAAAGCGAGCAGGCCAAAGCGATGGACCATCGCAATAGTGCCGCCACTCCAGTCACTGTGGTGGAGGTTGACCACTTCGATTCCAATTTCTGCACTGCGGGCAATGTGGAGTTCCGGGCTTCCCTCGAACTTTGCGGCTCGGGTGGACTCGATCAGGCGAACCGAGGGGGAGAGCTCCCGCCAGGAACAAACGAGTTGCCGATCTGGGTGACAAAGCCAGAGCCGATCCTCGGCCCCTACGTCGCGAGCACAGGCAACGACTTCGGCAGCAGCATTGGGGTCCTTGATATCGAGAGAGAAGTCCACCGATGATCCAACGAGTTCATAGAACTCGCGCAGAGTCGGAATATGTTGCGGGAGATCTCCCGATGCGACCTCGGAAATGGGACGACGCAGTGGCCGTCGTCCGACCACTCCATCGTGGTCGAGGACGGCCACGCCGTCAGAGGTCATCCACACATCACTCTCAAGACCCGTGGCACCGAGGCGAAGGGCTAACTCGAACGCCTCCATCGTGTTCTCGGGGGCGTTGGCTCGCGCTCCACGATGAGCGAACCCGATGGGCGGTCGAAGAGAGGGGAGGCGAGTCACTCAAACAGCCTGCCCTAAAGAAACGACCAGCCCTCGCATCTGACGTCGGGGGGAATCCAGTCGAACTCAGGAGTACGATTATCGACATGTTCAATGTCGGTGGCGGTGAGATCGTCGTGATCCTGCTGCTGGCACTTTTGCTGTTGGGCCCGGAGAAGTTGCCCGAGACCGCTCGAAAGGTCGGAAAGTTCCTGGCCGAGGTCCGCCGAGTCACCTCGGGCTTCGAGGAAGAAGTCCGAACCGCGATGGATATCGGCGATGCTCGAAACGTCGATGCTGCCCTTGACCGGATGACGGATGGACCGCGCCTTGTGGCGCCGGTTGATCCCGTGATGCCGTCGACTCCCTCTGGATCTCCCACACCTTTTGTTGGTGACCTCTCAGCGACACGTTCCGAGAACGACGATGCGGCGAGCGCCTGAGTAATCGATGAGCACCGACACCGCCACAGCCCCCACGGGCCATATGACACTTTGGGAACACCTCGCAGAACTTCGGACACGTCTGTTCCGCATTGCGATTGCCGTCGCCGTCGGGGCACTTCTTGGATGGTTTTTGTACCCGTATGTCCTCGCGATTCTCAAGCACCCATTCAACGAAGTTCAGCCGGGACAACCGTTCATCGCCACCGAGCCGCTCCAAGCATTTGGATTGCGAATCAAGATGTCGGCGTATATCGGGATTTCAATCGCGATGCCGATCATCGTTTGGCAAGTATGGCGGTTTGTTACGCCCGGTTTGTACCCGCATGAGAAGAAATATGCGATTCCATTCACCGTTAGCGCAGTCGTACTTTTCCTTGGCGGTGCGGCAGTTGCGTACTACGTCCTGAACCCGACACTTGAGTTCCTCACAACTATTGGCGGATCTCAGATCGAGCCCTTCTATACCGCCGACAGTTACGTCACGCTCATTGTGTGGATGATGCTCGCGTTTGGCGTCGGGTTCGAGTTTCCGGTTCTACTCGTAGCCCTCCAAATGATCGGTGTCATAACGCCGAGGAAACTCATCCAGTGGTGGCGCCAAGCGATTGTCGTCATTGCTGTCATCGCAGCAGTGATTACCCCGAGTGGCGATCCAATCTCGATGATCGCACTCGCTGTTCCTATGCTCATTCTTTACATCGTGTCGATCGGACTCGGCGCCACGATCCTTGCATTCCGCAGGCGTTCAAAGCGTAAGGCAGAGAAGAGCGAGGCAGCCGCAGACCAAGATGACTCTGCCGACTGACGTGGCCGCACCTTTTGAACTCGACCAGTTTCAGAAAGATGCGAGAGACGTCATAGATCGCGGTCTATCGGTGTTGGTTTCTGCTCCGACCGGTTCAGGAAAGACAAAGGTTGCTGAGCATGCTGTGCAGGTCGCCCTTCGAGCAGGTCGACGGGTTTTTTACACAACTCCAATCAAGGCGCTCTCAAATCAAAAGTTTCATGATCTAATAGAAGAGCACGGCAAAGACGCTGTAGGTCTTCTCACTGGCGACACTGCGATTAACGGCGATGCCCCAATCGTCGTCATGACCACAGAAGTTCTCCGAAACATGATTTACGCTCGGTCCTCCGCGCTTGATTCCCTCGATTGGGTAGTTCTCGATGAGGTTCACTATCTCCAGGACTCCGCTCGTGGGTCTGTTTGGGAAGAAGTGATCATTCACCTCCCTCGACACGTTCGGCTGGTCTGCCTTTCAGCCACTGTGTCGAATGCTGATGAGTTGGGGGAGTGGATTACCTCTGTTCGTGGTCCGACCGAGGTCGTGGTTGAAACGAAGCGACCCGTAGAACTCGATAACTGGTATCTCGTTGCCGATCGTCTGGACGACGGTCTTGCCCTGATTCCCACGCTGTCCGATGGCAAGCCCGATCGAAGGGGGCAGCAATACGACATTGACCCCCGAGATCGGTCCCGAGGCGGTCGTCGTCGCTATTCGACACCCGGTCGCGTTGAGGTCGTCGAGTTACTCGCAGAACGCGCGATGCTCCCAGCGATCTTCTTCATCTTCAGCCGAGCAGGCTGCGACGAAGCTGTCACTTCATGCACGCGAGCAGGTCTCAGGTACACGACCGTCGAGGAGCGCGACCGAATCAGGAAGATCGCCGAGTCGCATGTCGAAGAACTTACGGACGAGGATCTGCGAGTTCTTGACTACGGCCGGTGGCTTGAATCACTCGAGCGAGGTATTGCCAGCCACCACGCCGGCCTCGTGCCTCCGTTCAAAGAAGCAGTGGAACAGTGCTTTGTGGAGGGGCTTGTTCGCATCGTGTTTGCGACCGAAACCCTCGCCCTCGGCATCAACATGCCGGCGCGGACAGTTGTCATCGACAAGCTCACGAAATTCACGGGAGAGGGACACGAGTTTCTCACTCCTGCTCAATACACCCAGTTGACAGGTCGAGCGGGCCGACGCGGCATCGACAACCACGGAAACGCCATCGTGCTGTGGTCTCCGTTTGTCACCTTCGAGGATGTCGCAACGCTGGCTGCGAGCCGAAGCTTTCGACTCACGAGTTCCTTCAGACCTACGTACAACATGGCGGCCAACCTCGTGCGCCGTTACGACGCAGGCGAAGCACACCGACTACTCGGTAACAGTTTTGCTCAGTATCAGGCCGACGCCGACGTCGCCCGCGAAGAGCATCGCATTGAGATGCAAGTTGAGAAGCTCGAGCGACTCGAGATGGACACTGCGTGTGAGCACGGTGATGTACGCGCCTATAAGACTGCCTTGGATCGTGAACGGGGAGTCCGAACACCAGGGAGCGGTGGTTCTCATATCGAGCGAGCCCTCGGTTCGCTGCGGCCAGGCGACATCCTTTGGCTTGACGGGAGCGGCGGACACGACCGAGTCGTCGTCCTTTCGGTTTCCAATCGCAAGGGCGGTTCGGTCCGAGTGAAAGTTCTCAATGCTCGACGCAATGTGCTCCAACTGGGCGCTCGCGACTTTGACGAATTACCAACGGTGGTTGCGCATATCGATCTGCCTGTGCCGTTCACGCCAATGAAACCAAAGTTCCAGAAGGCGGTTTCGCTTGAGCTTGATCGTGTCGTCAATAGTCTTTCCCACGGTGATGAGCCTCGCGAGAATCGACGAGACGAAGACCGCTCAGCCCTCGAGCGGCATCCGGTTCATCAGTGTCCCGATCGTGACCGGCATCTTCGTGCACTGCGTGATGTGGAGCGAGTCCGTCGGGAAATCGATGGCCTCGAGAAGCGCATCCGGTCTCGCACCGGTTCCCTCGTCGAGCACTTCGATCGGATTCTTCAAATGCTCGAACAGTGGGGATATCTCGACGGTTGGAAACTTACGGAACGAGGGGAGAAGCTCGTTCGCATTTATCACGAGTCCGATCTTGCGATTGCTGAAGCACTCGATGAGCACCTCTTTGATGACCTCTCACCATCGGAGCTTGCCGGTCTTGCAAGTTCTTTCGTGTATGAGTCTCGTGCTTCTTCCCCGGATCTTTCGCCTTGGTTCCCAAGTCGCGATCTCTCCGATCGATCTGATCAACTTGAAGATCTCACTCGCACGATTGCCCGTGACGAACTCTCCCTCGGGATCTCGGTAACGCGCGCCCCAGATGCCGGGTTCTTCGCTCTTGCCCATGCGTGGGCAGCGGGCGATGACCTTGACCACCTGCTCGGCGACGACGACATGCCTGGCGGCGACTTCGTCCGCACCATCAAACAGCTTGTGGACCTGCTTCGACAGATTTCCGAGACAGACGCTCCGTGCGCTCAGACAGCTTCAGATGCTGCCGACGCCCTTCATCGAGGCGTTGTGGCCGTTTCCGGGCGTGGGCGCGTTGGAGAAGACGGCGCAGACGAATCAGCAGACGGCGTTGATGACGTCGCTCAGGTCGTCCCGAGCGAACAACTATGACGATCCGAAAGGGAAGCGACTACGGCGTCGTTCAGCCACTACCCGAAGGCGCAGCAGTCGCTCGCTCCGATGCCGAGCTTCGCGAGTTGGTGCTTGCTTCCCGAGGACCTGGACACGATCGAGTCACAATCGGTCTTGTCGGAGGTGACCTCTGTAAGACGTTGGGTGGCGCAGGCAACATCGAACGACTCAGCGGACCCGACGCTTTAACGGTCCCGATCGATCTTGCGATCGCTTCAATCGACGGAGTCGACGTTCCATTTGTTTCACATCTCATCGTCGGCAAACTCTTCCGGCGGAACTTCGCAGTCGTTATGAATGCGCAATGGAGAGGTGAGCAAGACCTCGGCCCTCGGTCTCATCCTGGGGACGGATTCGTAGACATCACCACCGGGTCACTTCAGTGGCGGCAGCGCCGTGTAGCGCGTGCACGGTTAGTCACCGGCACGCACTTGCCGCATCCATCGTTGAACTATCGCCGAGTCCGCTCAGAGACGATCGCCTTTGATCGTTCGATGCCAATGTGTCTCGATGGTGAGATCAAGGTGAAAGGTCGGACGCTCGCACTACGGGTAGAACCGGACTCCTTTCACGTTGTCGTTTGACCCTCCGCCACAAGCAACGCCCCATGTAGCGTGAGTCCATGGATGCACATGAAGCGAAGCAGCGAGCTAAGGATTCCATCGATGCCCACCGGAACCTCCTTGTCGAGGTTTCACATTCGATTCATGCACACCCCGAAGAAAATTATGCAGAACATCATGCCCATGAGGTTTTGACTGCGGCCCTAGACGATCTTGATTTCGACGTTACGCGAGGCGCTTTCGGAATGCCCACCGCGTTCAAGGCATCCACCGGAACTCGCGGTCCGCTCATTGCAGTGTTCTGCGAATACGACGCGCTCCCAGGTATCGGACACGCCTGCGGGCACAACATCATCGCCGCTGCTGGTCTTGGTGCCGCACTCGGAGCAGCTGCTGTCGCAGATGAGTTAGGCGGTCGCCTTGTCGTGCTCGGATCGCCTGCCGAGGAAGGTGGAGGCGGAAAGGTGTTCATGATCGATCGCGGTGCGCTCACGGGTGTCGACGCAGCGATGATGATCCATCCAGCCGACAGTGACCTTCGGTGGATGACCACAATCGCAGTTCAGCAACTGCGCATCACATGGAATGGCCAGGCTGCTCATGCGGCTGCTCATCCGTGGGACGGTCGCAATGCGCTTGATGCGGCAGTGCTCGGGTATATGAACGTTGCCGCGTTGCGCCAGCACATTCGCCCTGAAGAGCGCATCCACGGTGTCTTCACCGACGGGGGAGACAAGCCAAACATTGTTCCGGCCACCGCAGCGATGCATTGGTTCATTCGCGCGGCAAACCTTGAGCGGCTCGAAGCATTGAAGCCGCGCGTACTTGCTGCACTCAAAGCAGGCGGCGACGCAACTGGTTGCACGGTTTCGTACGAGTGGATTGACCCGGCCTACGCCGATCTCCTCCGCAACGAGCCATTCGAATCGCTCTATGCAGCCAATAGTGCTTCCCTCGGACGGGTTGTCCTCGAACCAGGTCCCGCAGGCGCTGTCGTTGGTTCCACCGATATGGGCAACGTGAGCCATGAGGTTCCCTCCATCCATCCGATGGTGTCGGTTGCCCCGAGTGGCGTCGGTATCCACACACCGGGATTCGCCGAGTTTGCTGCATCACCGAGTGGCGACGACGGCGTCGTTGATGGGGCCAAGGCGATGGCGATGACAATCATCGACTTGTGGAGCTCTTCTCAGGCGCTCGAATCGGTCGCCTCCGAGTTCGAAGCGACAAAGCGGTGACCGACAACCGATGGGCCATCCGCGGCGATAGCCGATAAAGGCCGTACGCTCGCTCGCCGTGAGCGTCTACGTCGCAGAAGAATTCAGCCCCGAAGAGGCGGATGTTCTTCGTCGCTATTTTACGAACCTCTACGGGCCCGTTTTTGCGCTCGTAAATCTTCCTGAGGTCGTCAAAGGCGCATTGTTCGCGAGGTACTCGCGCTCGCCCAAAAGCCTCCGTCGGCTCTTCCTCGACGAGTTCGTTGGCGAACTCGACATCAGTGGAGACGACTCCATCGACGCAACGATCGGTCTGCGCCGAGCCGAAGAGCTCTACGACAAAGTCTTCTTCGAATACGGCGACGATTCGGTCGCACAGCTCGGTGGCGTTCATCTTGCGTGTGAACAGGCCTCAAATCTCCTCACCAAGGTGCTTGAGTGGGGTCGCCTGATGGCCTACCTCGAACAGTCGACCCGGTACATCTCCTACGACGCTCGAATCGGTGGGCGCTACCGCTTCTACCGCCCACCCGAGGTGCTTCAGTCAAGTCTCGGCACTCGGTATGTGGGCGATATGGATCGTCTCTTCGATACCTATGCCGAGCTGCTCCCCATCGTTGTTGACGACATCAAGGAGCGGATCCCAAAAGATCCCTCTGATAGTGACTTCGTTTACCGCCAAGCCATCCGAGCGAAGGCGTTCGATTCGATCCGTGGCCTTCTTCCAGCTTCATCGCTGTCCAACGTCGGCATCTACGGCACAGGACAGGGCTACGAGATGCTTCTGCTCCGTATGCGGGCCCATCCACTGCCCGAGGCTCGCACCTACGCCGACCTCATGCTCACCGAACTTCGCAAGGTCGTACCGTCCTTCCTGAAGCGTGTCGATCTCGACGACAGGGGAGTCGCCTGGAGCGAGTACATGACGAATAGTCGCTCTGCGATGGAGGACATCGCCGGCCGACTCTTTTCCGGCGTCGACGACATCGAACCAGCACCGGTTGTGGCGTTGGTCGATTTCGATCCCGATGCCGAGATCAAACTCGTCACCGCAGCGCTCTATCCGCATTTGTCCCTACCAGAACGTCAGATCGAAGATCGTGTTCGAGCAATGACGGTCGAAGAACGCATCGCCGTGCTCACGGCGTACGAAGGCAACCGCGACAACCGCCGTCACAAACCAGGCCGAGCCCTTGAGCGTCCGTCGTACCGATTCGACATCCTCGCTGATTACGGCGCTTTCCGAGACCTACAGCGCCATCGCATGCTCACCATCGATTGGCAGAAGCTCACTCCGCTACACGGCTACACACGGCCAGCTGCTGTTGATGATGCCGGCGTGGGACCAATCTTTGACGAGGCCATGCAGCGGTCCGCCTCGCTGTATGAGGCTCTCGAAGAACGGTTCCCCGCTGAGTCGTCGTACGCAGTCTCTCTGGCCTACCGAGTTCGTTTCTCGATGGACATGAACGCCCGCGAGGCCATGCATCTCATCGAGCTCCGAACCACGCCACAAGGCCATCCGGCGTACCGCATCGTCGGTCAGGAGATGCACCGATTGATCGCTGAACAGGCTGGACACCATGCCATCGCCTCGATGATGCGATTTGTTGACCACAGCGCTGAACCCGAACTTGAGCGCCTGCAGGCCGAACGGCGTGCGGAAAGTCGTCGTTTGGACTCCTGACCTTACGTGTCGTTTGTCACCTTTCGTGGTGACTGACCCGAAAGGCACCAATTTCACCCGCGACTGTGCCTATCATCCGCGGCACGAATTACCCCGGCTGCCTTCTGGTGGCCCCGACCTGAGGACTCCATGGCTGACGATCCCATCGACGAAGAATTCGACGAGGAAGAAATCGACGTCGAAATCGAGGGAGAAGACCTCGAGGGCGAACTCGTTGAGGACCTCGAAGAGGTTCTTGCCGACGACGTTGTTCTCGATGATGACGACGAGGATGAAGCTGCCGCCGACGCGGCTCTCGCTGCTCGGCCAAAGCGTGAAGACGAAGACGATGAGGAAGAGGATCTCAATCCCGACGATGTCGAGGCTGACCTTGACGCAATCCTCAAAGATCGAATTGCCGCCGCTGACGACGATGAAGAAGAAGACGAAGAAGTCGTACCCGAACCTCGTGCTCCGGCTGACATCGCCGAAGGCGTAACGCCGAAGAAGGCGAACGAGTTCATGTGCACTGGCTGTTTCCTCCTCGTGAACCGCGGCCAATTCGGAGCCCCCGGTGCGATGCACTGCCCAGTTGGAGAAGCAGCCTGTCCGGCAATCGAGCACATCGAATCTGGTGCGCTCGATCGTCAGGTAAAAGCTGCAGCCAAGAGGCAGGCAGCCAAAGCTCCCACCAAAGTTCCTGCAAAGTCTCCTGTAAAGGCTGCGGCAAAGGCACCCGCCAAGAGCGCAGGAAAAGCAACAGCCAAAGCACCGGCCAAATCTGTAGCGAAGAAGGCCCCAGCCAAAAAGGCGCCGGCAAAGAAGACGCCAGCCAAAAAGGCGAAGAACTGACGTGGCTTCCTCGGCGAGCGATCCCGCCGTCGATCCGGTCGAGCAATTGCTCGATCTCTTTCTCTACGCGCCGATTGGTCTTGCCTCGAAAGGTTCCGAAGCACTTCCCGATTTGGTGAAGCGCGGACGCACACAGGCAGCCAATGCCCGAGTCATCGGCCAGTTCGCTTTGGGCGCGAGTAACGCGAAGGCGCGCAAGTCACTCGCCGATGCCGAGCAACACATTCAGGCATTCTTCAAAATCGTTGCTGATTCGGCGCGACCGACGCCCGCAGGGAACACACCTTCGTCAACTTCTGCATCGGCACCGGCGGCAACGACGGCACAGACCCCTGAAGCCAGCATTGATGACCTCGTTGAGAACTACGACAATCTCACAGCGGCCCAGGTGCTCCCACTGCTTGCGCCACTAACTGCCGATCAGCTCAACCGCATCGAGGCATACGAGCGCTCACAGCGCGCTCGTAAGACCGTGCTGAGTCGCATCCGTCAGTTGCGGAACTAATGGTTGCGGCGGTCTCGCGCCCGGCAGAACTCAGCGATCTGCACGAACTTTCGCAACTTCTCGTTGACGCCACAGCCGAGATGACAACCCAACGCGGGGGAGAGGCGTTGCTTGCGTCATTTCGGCGCTCGCTCACTCCATCCGAAACCCTCGAATCCGCAATCAGCGATCCGAATGCAATGGTGTGGTGCGGAGTTTGGGAAGGGGCGGTCGTTGGTTATTCGATTGCGGTCTCGTCGAAAGAAGGCGACTCTGACATCGTCTCGATCACCGATCTCTACACAACGCCAGAGGCTCGCGACGTAGGAATAGGGGAAGTTCTTCTTGAGGCAGCAATCGCATGGGCAATCGGGATCGGTGCAACCGCCATCGATGCGCAGGCCCTGCCGGGAGCCCGCGAGTCAAAGAACCTGTATGAACGACTTGGTCTCACCGCTCGGCTTATAACCGTTCGACGAGACTTGCGTTAATCGAACGCTGAACGTTCAGCGGGCCTTCCACTGCGGCGCACGCTTTTCGATGAACGCCGTGAGCCCTTCGGTGGTGTCTTCAGATGAAAGCACGCGTCCGAACGCAGCAGCGGTGTTCTTGTTGATTGTCGCTTCGTCTTCCCAATCGGCAGCGATGACGAGCGCACGGCTTTCCCACACAGCGAGGGGAGCGTTCGCCGCTATTGCATTCGCGAGTTCCATCGCACCATCGAGTGCCTTGCCGTTTTCGGTGAGACGATTCACAAGGCCGAGTTCATACGCACGTTGTGCAGTGAGAGGCTCGCCGGTGAGGGCGACCTCGAGAGCAACGTTCTTGCCGACGAGCTTGGGCAGTCGGTAGAGACCGCCAGCAGCAGCGACAAGATTGCGCTTCACTTCGGCGAGACCGAACTGTGACTGCTGTGAGGCCACGATCATGTCGGCAGCAAGAGCGATTTCGCAGCCGCCGGCCGTTGCGAGCCCGTCAACTGCAGCGATGATGGGCTTTGTGCGAGGGAAGGTGGTGAAGCCACCGAAGCCACCCTTTGCAGTGGCGAGGTCGCCAGCACGACCAGCATTGATCATCTTGAGATCGGCGCCGGCGCAAAAGACCGGCGACTTGTGTCCAGTTGTATTCGCAGTGAGCACGCCGACCCAAACCTCGGGATCGGCTTCCATTTGTTCAAGCGCCGCGGTCATCGACTGGGCGACAACGTCGTTGACCGCGTTGCGAGCCTCGGGGCGATTGAGGGTGAGTACTCCGACATGTCCGTGAACTTCGTATTCGACCATTCCTGAACTCTAGCGACTCGACCGATCTCCATCAGTTTCGTCACGTGACGAAACTACGCTGCGACAATGAGCGAAGAGCAGGGGAGTCGACCGAAATCGGCCACCACACGCAAGGTTGCGGTTTGCGATCTTGATGGAACGCTCATCGATTCCGATGCAGCGTTAGCGAATGCCTTCGTAGCTCTTGGCGTCGATAGGGAAGAGATCACGTTTGGCCACGTACTCGCCGATGAATGCGATCGCCTCGGTCTCTCGGTCGAGGACTACCTCGCTGCCTACGACCCAACACAAGCCCTTCCGTTCGCAGGTGTCACCGAATTAGTGACGTCACTTGATCGTTGGGCAGTGTGCTCAAACAAGCACCCGCACTCGGGCCGAGCCGAACTCGAACGTCTGCAATGGCATCCGGAGGTCGCCCTGTTCGCCGATTTTTTCGGTGGTCCCAAGCAGTTGCCGCCAGTACTTCGGTTACTTGGGATTGCTCCAGATCAAGTGATCTTTCTCGGCGACACTGCGCACGACCGCCGCTGCGCGTCAGACGCGGGAGTTACCTTCGCATTAGCCGGGTGGAACCCGCGAGCAACGGCTCACTCCAGTGACATCGTTTTGTCTCACCCACTCGAACTGCTCGAGTTGCTGGGGGAGTAACTCAGGCGTTGTCGCCGGGTGCTTCCTCGACCGCTGCAGCGGCCGACTCTTCAGGCGTCGTTTCAACAGCCGTCTCTGGAGCATCGGCAACCTCGATAGCGGGCGCGTCGTCTTCGACAACTGCGACAGGAGCGGCAGCGTCTGCAGAGGCTTCACTGGGCGCTGGTGCATCGGCGATCACCGGCTTCGGCGGACGAGGCTTCGCCGCTGGCTTCGACTTTGAAGGTGCGGTGACTTCGATTCCAAAGAGCGCCGCGATCTGCGGAAGGCGAGCAGCCACCTTCTTCACGGCAGCGACAAGCTCTGGTGTGGGTTCAGCAGGAATGCCAACTGGCGTCACCTGCGTGCGCACCGGAGAGAATGCGAGTGCATCGAGCACGGTTGCGAAGCGATCCTGGCCAGTCTCTGCCGTAAGTGAGGCTGCCGCAGCTTCAGTGAGTTTCGCTGAAAGTTCAGCAGGAAGCGGTGCTCCGGCTTTGGGGGGACGTGAACTCACGCGCAGTGCACGAACGGCGCGTCCGCCAGCAAGAAGTTCGCTGATTTCAGTGAGCCATGCAGCTTGTTCAGATTCGACGCGCTGGGCGAGGCCGGTCTTTAACTGTTCGGCAAGGGCACGAGTTTCGTCGTCACGTGCTCCAGCATCTGAAGCAACGACAACTGAACGAAGATCACGTAGATCGAGTTCAGGAAGATCGGCAAGCGCAGCTTCGGCCTTATCGCGCCACTCAGCAGACCGAAGTGACGGCATCAATTGCTCTGCCAGTTGCAGCAGCGGAGCTGGGCTGATTTCCGGCTTGCCTTCGGCCTTATTGGTTTCGTTCTGCTTTTCGACTGCTTGACGTACTGCGGGAATTCCACCGCGCAGCACCTGCTCAGCGATCGGCTTCTGTTCGGCCGGAAGCGCAGCAAGTGCAGCGTTGCGGTGAGTGCGGCCCGCGCGAAGTCGCTTGGCCTTCGGCTTCGGTTCCGGAGCAGGTGATGTCGGGCGATTGGGATGATGAGCGCGAGTGCCGGTCTTGCGACGAGCGTCCTGTGATCCTTCGCCTTCAGTCCGAGGCTTGCGGTCACGCGGCGGACGACCGTCACGCTTTTCGCCGTCACCTTCGCGTCTCGGTTTGCGATCACGGCGATCTCCACCGCGACCCTTCGGAGCGAGCTTCGTCGTTACAAGCGGTTCGTCATCGCGGCGCGGCGTGCCAACGACCTCGATGCGTTCGGCCTCTTTACGCGCACCCTTTGGGGCGAGCACGGCGATGATGTCGATGCCATCCATCATGAAGTCCGCATCGGCTCGAACAACGTCGCCGACCTTTGCACCGTCAAAGAGCAATGAGCCATTGAGTTCGCCCTTGGGCAACTTGGCGCCGGCAGCTCGCCAGGTCCAGGTTCCGTCTTCACGAGTACTAGTGAGTTCAACTTCGATGCGGCGTGACATAGGGGGACCACGCTAACGCTGAGCATGTGGGCAGAGCGAACGAGCCCATCGATGGGCACTCGCTGCTACCTTCCGGCCATGACTGAGGATGAGGTTGAGTACGGTCAGCGTCCGTTTCAGGCACCACCGGGAGCGACCGAGGTCTTCTTGGTTCGCCACGGCCAATCAGCCGCCTTCAAAGACGGCGAGCCCTTCGCTCTCGTCGATGGCCAGGGCGATCCGCCTCTGACACCCCACGGACAATGGCAGGCGGTTCAGGTCGGAGAACGGCTGCGTCATGTCGCTCTCGCCGCTGTCTATGTCACGACCCTCCAGCGCACGATGCAGACTGCCGCGCCGTTGCTGGCCCACATCGGACAGTCGGCAATTGTGGAACCTGATCTGCGCGAGATCCATCTAGGGGAGTGGGAGGGCGGCATCTTTCGGAAGAAGGTCGCCGAACGAGACCCAGCGTTCCTCGAGGTTGAACGCACGCAAGATTGGAGTGCAATCCCTGGCGCTGAATCGTTCGCTCAGCTGCAGGATCGAGTGGTTGGGGCAATCACCCGAATTCATGCCGCCCACCCCGGAGAGCGGATTGTGGCGGTCAGTCACGGGGGAGCGATCGGGGCTGCCCTCTCCTATGCGACTGGATCGAAGCCGCTTGCGTTCGCAGCCACCGATAACGCTTCAATCGCCCACCTCATCGTGCTCGGCGAGCGATGGATCCTGCGTCGGTATAACGACACCGGTCACCTCGGCGGCGAACTCTCAGCGGTCGCGGAAGGACTGACCTGAGCCCAAAGGCACCTTGCCATTTCTCCGTTCCGATGCCGATAATCCTCGTTATGTAAAGTTATGGGTTGAATCCGGACAGGGCTCCAAAGCGGCCCACCGTTCAAACAATTGTCGCCATCCTGGGTTCAAGCCTTGCAGCCGCCAATGGCTGTGCGTTCTCCATGAGCCACGCCAATGCCTCGGAGACGTCCTGAGCCGTTGACGATGCGGCAAGGTCGCGCTGGACATCTTCGACGGCCGCCTGGAGGCAATACAGCAATCCTTGGAGCTCTTCGATGGCTGATCGGTCGACAATCACATCGTCGTCATCGAGCCCATGGCTCTGGGCCAACTTTCTGGCCATGTACGACTGTTGCTTGCAACCATCTCGGCAGAACGACCGAGGTCGACCCGGGCCTTCGCGAGGCTCAACGGGCCGACCGCACCAGCGGCATCTCACCATCGGATTCTCTCGGCCACTCTCACCCATGGGTAATTTCGTCACGTGACGATATTACCGGACTCAGCCTGTAAACGAGGGAACGGCAGGTTGTTCGCTTTGGTCGGCGGTTGGTGTCAGATCAGGGAGAACGCGGAATGGGAATGCCGAGAGGCTCAAGCCCCATACACCCTGATACGACGCCAGCAGATCGGGCACCCCAGGATTCCAGTTGGCGAAGAACGCTCCTGCATCGCTGGCCGGCGTAGAAAGCTGAAATGTGCCGAGCGCCGTAAGAGGATCTGCTCCACCGACTGACCAAGAGGAAGGACTCTGGCCCATCGAGGTGATCGCTTGGAGAACGAGAGCGGTGGAATTGGCATCCACGTCTCCCCCAGCGAACCACGGAAACCCACCGGCAGCGGATCCGCTCGTCGCCTGTGCGTTCTGCAAGAACGTCACCGCTGAAGCAACCGGAACCGTCCGACCAAACAATTGCAATGCTTGGACTGCAAACGCAGTGGAGTTGGTGTCAGCGCCTACATAGTTGATGGGGTCAGGTGCATCGCAGTCCTGAAGCACGTTGCCATTCGGTGCTCGAAAAGCTTGCCAGCCACCGAGCGAACTCTGCGGGTTGGAACCACCGACACATTGCTGATTTACCAGCCAATCGATAGCAGCCGCTGGAGGGGTCGCCCCTACTGCTTGCAGCGCGATCACCATCAACGACTGATCCTGAATCGACGACCACGGTTCTTGGTACCCATAAAAACTTGGGACAACTTGTCCGTACATCGCTTGGGCTCGAGCAACGAGATCCACCACTGGAGTCCCAAAGGCCCTCGGGTTTCCCCGTGTGGTGTTGACGAGCAGGATCAATGCTGCGAGTCGCTCAGGGAGGTCAGCGCCAGGTGGTGCAACGGTGCCACCGCTTCCGTCATTCGTGACCCATTCGTCGATACTGCTGCTGAGCGAGAGATACGACATCGCACGATTCAGAGCATCACGCTGCTCCCCCGTCGCAGCAAGACCCTGAGCGACATACATCGTTTGCGTAACGACCGACTGTGTGGCGCCGCTGATGTTCACTTCGCCCGTAGGACCAACCTGCGCTGCAAGCCAGTTCGAAGTGAGCGTCGACGCTGGTGTTGTAATTGCTGACGATTGTGACTGTGAGGTTGCGAGTATGGCGACTGCGACGACGAACACAGCAACCGTTCCGCGACGGATGCGAGTCGAAACTCGAGTTGATTGGGTGCGCATGATGTCCTTGTGTTGGACCGAGGTGGCGACGATGCCGGCCCTCGTCGAACACCAAATGGCGCTGGATTTGGGGCTCGACACCGCATTCCACGACGGTGAGTTGAGCTTCGCTCTCGCGTTCGGTGATCCGACTCGAATGCCAACCTCGGGCTTTCGCCGAAGGACCAACACTCACACGGTTGCGGGACAGCGCCGGATTCGCACCGGACTTCCCCTCACACGAGAACAACTTGTTGCGTTCTCAGACAAACAGCAATCGGCACTCAGGTCAAGGACGCCTTCCGATGCGAAGGCGGACATAGGATCACCGCATGGCAACGGGGTGACTCCCCCAACTGAATGGAGTGCTGCGATGACCGCAAGTCTCGATCCTGACAATTTCGGCGTCGTTCGAGGGGCGAGCAAACCAATCCCCTACGACATTCCCGTGTTCGACAACTTCGAGGACGAACGTCAGCACCGCAAGGAGCGACTCGCTGCAGCGTTTCGACTTTTCGGGAAGTTCGGATTCGGCGAAGGAGTCGCCGGGCACATCACCGTGCGCGACCCTGAGCATCCCGATTGCTTCTGGCTCAATCCAATCGGTATGGATTTTCGTTTGATCAGCGTGTCCGATCTCATTCTCGTCAACCACGAGGGCGACATTCTCCACGGCGAGTATGCGATCAATCAGGCCGCGTTTGCGATTCATTCCGAGGTGCATGCGGCGCGGCCCGACGTCATCGCTGCCGCCCATACGCATTCGATCTATGGCAAAGCGTTCTCATCCCTCGGACGACTGCTTGATCCGATCACTCAGGACGCATGTGCGTTTTACGATGACCACGTTCTGTTCGACGACTACACCGGCGTCGTTCTCGATTCAAGTGAAGGCAGGCGCATCGCAGCAGGCCTTGAAATGAAGAAAGCAGCGATCCTTCGCAATCACGGGTTGCTTACTGTCGGCCATTCCGTTGATGAAGCTGCCTGGTGGTACATCACCATGGAGCGCAGCTGCCAAGCCCAGCTTCTTGCCATGGCCGCCGGGTCACCGATTTCCATCGACGCCGAATGTGCCTCCATGACCCACGATCAGGTCGGTCACAACTTCGCAGGATGGTTCTCCTTCCAACCGTTGTACTCGACCATCGTGCGCGAACAACCAGACCTCTTCGACTAGGTTCAGAACCACAACTGACGCTGATCACCGCTTGCGGGAGAGTCCAGCCACTCTCCTAACGATCACCACGATCGAACGGACATTGACTGGCGCCGAAGGAGCAACCCCCCGGGAAACTCTCAGGCACATGTACCGCTTGCGTAGGCAACTCTGGAGAGCAGTCGCCACATAAGTGGGTGACTCACCGACGGGGAAAGTCGACAACGAATGACGTGCCACTTTCGGCACAACAATTCGTCGGACACGAAACTCTCAGGTACCACAACAGAGCGGGGTCCCGACCAAGGCGCTTTCGCGTCGCGACCATCGAGGCCACCATGACTGATCCCCGCCCATCACTCGAAGAACTTATTGCTGCCGATCAATTCGTCGGCCGCCATATCGGTCCTTCCGACTCCGATATCGAGCACATGCTCGCGGTTGTCGGTCAGCCAAGTCTTGAAACGCTTATCGATGCAGTCGTGCCGCCGTCGATTCGCTCCGCCACTCCCCTCGCCGTTCCTGCAGCGATTGACGAAGCAACCATGCTTCAGCGGTTGCGTTCGATAGCCGACCGCAACATTGTCCGTACATCACTCATCGGATGCGGTTGGTACGACTGCGTTACTCCCCCAGTTCTGCGACGTAACGTTCTCGAAAATCCCGCCTGGTACACGGCCTACACCCCGTATCAACCAGAGATTTCTCAGGGCCGTCTCGAAGCTCTTCTCATGTACCAGACGATGGTCTGCGATCTCACGGGTATGGACATCGCGAATGCATCGATGCTCGACGAGTCGACTGCTGCGGCTGAAGCGATGACGCTTTTGTATCGATCGAATGGAAAACGTGGCGATCGATTTGTCGTCGACCGCGACACGCATCCCCAGACAATCGCCGTACTACAAACACGTGCTGAACCACTCGGTTTCACGATCGAGTTGGCCGATATCGATAACCCCATCGCTGACGATGTCTTTGGTGTGCTGCTCTCGCATCCGGGTTCTTCGGGTGCGATTCGCGATCTCGCTCCCGCAATTGATGCCGCTCATATCGCCGGAGCACTTGTGGCTGTCACCACCGATCTCCTTGCTTGCTGTCTCATCACTCCCCCAGGTGAGCTCGGTGCCGACGTCGTAGTCGGCTCGTCGCAGCGATTCGGGATACCTCTTGGGTTTGGTGGACCTAGCGCGGGCTTCCTCGCCACACGCGACGAACACCGGCGCGTTCTTCCTGGTCGCCTCGTCGGCGTTTCGATTGATACTGCTGGTCGTCCTGCGTACCGATTGGCGCTACAAACCCGAGAGCAACACATTCGTCGCGAAAAGGCGACATCGAATATCTGTACAGCTCAAGTTCTGCTAGCAGTCATGGCTGCTCTCTATGCGGCATGGCACGGGCCACAGGGTCTTCGCCGAATCGCAACACGCATCAACAGACTGACCGCAGCGGCCGCCGAGGGATTCCGTGCTCTCGGAATCGCCGTTGTCAATGAGACCTTCTTCGACACGCTCACACTTTCGATTCCGTCAGGAACAGATGCTCTCGTTGCAACAGCGCGGTCAGCAGGCCTCGAACTGCGACGTGTCGACGCAGACACCGTTGCGATTTCGTTCGACGAGACCACAACTCCAGTGACTGTCGCTACGCTTCTGGCCTGCGCGGGGGCAAACGACGTATCGGTTGCCAAACTCGATGCGGCCGCGTATGAGTCGATCCCGGTTACGAGTCAACGCACCACGAGTTATCTCGATCATCCGAATTTCACGACCCACCACAGCGAGACCGAGATGGTGCGTTACTTGCGGAAGCTTGCCGATGTCGATCTCGCTCTCGACCGAGCAATGATCCCGCTGGGGTCGTGCACGATGAAGCTCAATTCTGCTGCCGAGATGGAACCAGTCACTTGGAGCCAATTTGCGGGGCTTCATCCCTATGTCGATCCAGCAGATGCAGCCGGCTACCGCACGATCATTTCTGATCTCGAGCGTTGGCTCTGCGACATCACTGGCTACGACGCAGTTTCACTTCAACCCAATGCTGGCTCGCAAGGCGAATTTGCTGGCCTCCTCGCGATTCGCGCGTGGCATCTCGGCAACGGAGACACGAACCGCACCGTTTGTTTGATCCCGGCGTCAGCACACGGAACAAATGCTGCCAGTGCGTCGATGGTCGGAATGCGAGTCATCGTCATCGCTTGTGACGACAACGGCAATGTCGACGTTGAAGATCTCAAGTCAAAGATCGCCGAAAACTCGGAGAATCTCGCAGCGCTCATGATCACCTATCCCTCAACCCACGGGGTCTTCGAAGAAGCCATCGGGGACATTTGTGCTGCGGTGCACGACGCAGGTGGTCAGGTCTACCTCGACGGCGCAAATCTCAACGCGCTTGTCGGCGTTGCGCGACCCGGACATTTCGGGGCCGATGTCAGTCACCTCAACCTTCATAAAACGTTCTGCATCCCGCACGGCGGAGGTGGACCAGGAGTTGGTCCTGTTGCAGTTCGTGCTCACTTGGCTCCCTATCTGCCTGGCCATCCTGTGGTGCCATCGGCAGGACCGAACAGAGAGAGTTCTGTCACTGGCCCGCATGTCGGCCCTGTTTCATCTGCCCCCTATGGCTCAGCAAACATCTTGACGATTCCATGGTCGTACATCTCGATGATGGGTCCAGAAGGACTCGAACGCGCAACACACATCGCAATCCTCAATGCCAACTACGTCGCTCGCCGACTCGAAGGCGCCTTTCCGGTGCTCTACACCGGCCGCGATGGCCTGG
>CAFBNA010000005.1_pt1 | contig 35688 bp, 37 predicted proteins | sample 7269141 | NCBI WGS metagenome assembly CAFBNA01 (sample SAMEA6814080, study PRJEB35770) | uncultured Microthrixaceae bacterium | biome: Freshwater; feature: Freshwater reservoir; material: water | place: Czech Republic | collected 2017-05-23 | depth 30m m
ATCCTCTGATCTCAGAACGATTCACGGAGTTGGGACAGACGCTGACGCACAGAACCGTCGATGACGGTGTCGCCGATCTGGGTGACGATGCCACCGAGGACGCTGGGGTCGACATCGACCACGACCTCGATCTGCTTGCCGGTCTTCTTCGCCAAAGCGGCGGCGAGACGGGACTTCTGTTCGTCGGTCAGTGCGACCGCCGAACGAACCTGCGCAACAACCTTGTCGCCGGTTGCAGCGTTACGAGCAAGCATGCTGTCGACAATGATCGGCAGGTCGCGAACTCGGCCGTTGGTGATGGTGGTGGACACCAACGAGATAGTGAGTGCGTGTGCTTTGCCTTCGAGCAGGTCTTGAACGATCTGCGTGCGGAGCTCGGCAGGAAGGTGCGGATCGGAAAGCGTGTTGCGCAGTTCGTCGTTACCTTCGATCGTGCGCGAAACACGAAAGAGTTCGTCGAGCACCTCGTTGCCCGAGCCTTCGGCACGAACAAGTGAGAGGAATGCGCCGGCGTAGAGGTCGGTACGGTCGCTCATGAGCCTGCCCCCACGCTGTTGATGTAGCTATCGATGAGTTCGGTTTGCGTTGCCGCATCGAGGCTGTTGGCCACAACCTTTTCGGCCGCACCAAGTGCGAGCACTCCGATTTCGGCTTGAAGATCAGAGGTGGCCTGCGACTTGGCTGATTCGGCATCGGCAAGACCGCGTGCCTTGAGGTCGGCTGCATCGGTGCCGGCACGAGTGATGATCTGTGCCTTCACGGTCTGTGCGTCGGTGCGAGCCCCAGCGATGATGCGCTGACGTTCATCGGCGGCGTTGGCGATGTTGGATTCAACTTCGGCCAACTTGGCCTCGGCCGCTGCACGGGTATCAGCGGCGGCGGTGACCTCGTTGCGGATGCGGTCGATGCGACCGTTCCACATTGTCTTGACGGGGCCAAGGCCCTTCCAAAGGAACAGCAGGACAATAAGAGTGAACGAAATCGTTCCCCAAATGACCTCGTTGGTGTCGCCAGGAATGATGAAGCTGTTGGCGTGGTGGCCACCTTCGCCGGCAGCCTCACTCGCGAGAACAAAGAAATTCATGTGTCAGTCCTCTCAGTTCTGTCCGGCGGCGTTGACGTAGTCCTCGACGATGCGGCCCTGGGCAGCACGGTCAAGCGGCTTTTGGATAACGGCTTCGGCAGCACCCACAGCGATGTCAGTGATGGAGCCAGTGAGTTCGCTGCGGGCACGGGCCTTGGCGTCGGCAATTTCAGACGCCGCCTCGGCTCGGGCTGCGGCCACATCGGCCTCGGCAGCGGCGATCTGTGTGCGACGTTCGGCATCGCCTTCGGCCCGTGAGGCCTCGAGGATGGCGACGGCTTCGGCACGAGCACCGGCCAGACCGGCCTCGTACTGCTCGAGCTTGGCGACGCGCTCGGTCTCGGCTGCCTCGGCAGCGGCGAGATCGTCACGAACTTTGTCAGTGCGACCATCCATCACCTTGGTGATGCGCGGGAGCAGCACGAACTTCATCAGCGCCCACAGCGCGATGAAGAAGATCGCTGCCCAGAACATCTCATTGACGGTGGGGAGGATCGGGTTCTTGACCGTCTTGGCGTCACCCGCGGCCTGACCAAGCAGATTGTCAGCCTCATTTACGGCCTGATTGGCCAAAACCAGAATCGAAGCGAGCACGTGGAACTCCTTGGAGCGTGCGTCGTGGACAGAAAAGAAACTGCGTCAGTGCAAAAACTTCAGTGCAAAAAAACTTCGGTGCAGCGAATCCTTTTGGGCGTCACCTGCCCCGCCGGAGCGGGGACAGGTGCGCAACACCCAAAAGGAGAATCAGACGAACTTCAGAAGAATGAAGACAACGAAGCCGATGAGGGCAAGGGCTTCGGTGAATGCGATACCGAGGAACATGGTGGTACGCACCATGCCGGCGGCCTCTGGCTGACGAGCCATGGCCTGAACTGACTGGCCTACGAGGTAACCGATGCCAATGCCTGGGCCGAGGGTCGCGAGACCGTAGGCGAGGCCGGCGTAACCAGCAGCCGAGATCGACTTCTGATCGGCGGCGGTAAGTGCTGCTTCTGCAGCGGTTGTGGCTTGCGCAAGGATGCTCATTGGTGATTGCTCTCCTGTTGTGGGTGTTGCGCCCCCGGCGAGCCCCGGTGGCGACAGTGGTTGCGGTGGAGCGGACGCTCCGATTGCGATTTTGGAATCAGTGCTCCGCGTGCATCGAGCTACCGATGTACACCGAGGCGAGAATGGTGAAGATGTAGGCCTGAAGGAAGGCCACCATGATTTCGAAGCCGGTAAGGCCAACAAGCATGAGGAACGAGAACGGCAGCACGGCGAGAAGCAGCGATGCTCCCCACAGGGTGATGCAGAGCACGGTGAAGGTCACAAGAAGAATGTGACCGGCCAGCATGTTTGCGAAGAGTCGGACGGCCAGCGAGAAGGGTCGAACGATGAACGTCGAGAGAAGTTCGATCGGAACCACAAGCGGCAGGAGCGCCTTCGGGACACCGGGAGGCGCCACCGAGTTCCAGAAGTACTTGAGGCCTTGGTGCTTGATACCCACGGCGATGAAGTACACCCACGTGAGAAGCGCGAGCACGGCCGGACCGGCCATACGGGCGTTACCGGGCATGTGGAAGAACGGGATGACCTCGAAGATGTTCGTGATCAAGATGAAGAAGAACAGCGAGGCCAAGAACGGAAGATAACGAAGGCCTTCCGGACCGATGGTCTCGGTGATGATGCCGTCGCGGATGAAGGCAACGGCACTTTCGACCAGGTTGCGTGAACCCTTCGGAGCATTCGTGGCGGGCTCAAGGGTCTTCTGTCGGCCGGCGACGAGGAAGAGCACAGACGTTCCGACCAGTGCCACCAAGTTAATGAGCGCGATTTTATTGAACCCGTACCAAGAGTCGGTCGGGCCGAACAGGTTCGGCCATTCGACGAGGTTCTCGATCGGTGGAAACTCGAGTCCGAAGATCACTTGGAGGTCGACTCCTTCGAAGCAGGTGTGGGCTTAAGCCCGGGGTAAGCGATGGAAAGGGAGACACGCTTCATCTCCCAGAACAAAAGACCGAGGTGAGTCGTAACGATGGTGATGCCAAGGGGCACCAACTCGACCCACGAGGCTGTCCGGACAAGCCAGATAGCCAGAAAAATTAAGGACAAACGAATCAGATAACCGAAGAGCGCTGCGCCCATGACGAATCCCGGAGAGATACGCCCGGCCCAGGTCAGCATCGCGGCGGCAAGCACGAAGTTCGCCACAACGATCGCAAGACCATAGGCGGTGGAGAGGGCCCCGTGGACACCCCAGATGAAACCAAATGCGATGATGAGAATCGGCCCAATAATTGCGGCCTTTTTCACCATGTCGCGAGCGATCATCGCCTCGGGTGCATCGCTATCAACATGGATCGGTGAGGTCATCGTTGCGCCCATGGACCGTTCGCTTCGTGGTGTTCCATCTCAGAGCGATACGTGAAGTAGATCTTCGTGACGGCACCGACGAGGCCGAGCAGGCCGAAAGTGATCGTGAGAACCGGGACAGTTCCGAACAAGCGATCGAGTCCGTAGCCAATGACGGCGAGGAGCAACGGCGAAAAGACGAGCTCGTAGCCGCCCGTGGTTCGTCCCATTTGCTGTGTGAGTTCGCGCCGTTGCGAATTCTTCACCGCGCACCTTGGTGTGTCGGAGGAATGATGGACCGATCGACAACACCCAAACCTGCGTGTCGCTGACCTTGTGAAACTGCGCACAAGGTAGGCGCGCCGTTAATTTTCCGCAACTTTTCCCTGCTCTTCATCCGCAACCGGGGCTGGGGCACCGAACTCGATTGGCCCGGTGGCCTCGGACTGGTCGAGTCCAGCGCGGCGGCGGTTGTCCCGGGCCTCGTCTCTGGCCAGGCGACGACGCTCAATTCGTACTCCCGGATGCAGGATCGTGAAGAGCGATAAGAGGATGGCGGCGATCCCGAACGGCACGATGCCATCGCCTGAACCGCTGTAAATCGGCCACAGAACGAAGCCACTTAGCAGGGCAGTCCAGGTCCAGAGAATGAAGACACTGCGGCGATGTCCGTGACCAAGCGCCATGAGGCGATGGTGCAGGTGGCCTTTATCGGCATTGGAGATGCCGCTGCGGGAACGGGCTCGCCGAATGATGGCGAACAGCGTGTCGATGACCGGTACCCCGAGGATGACGAGCGGAATGAGCAGCGGGGCAAAGAAGAAGAAGGAGCTGCCCGAGTACGACCGATCGGTACGCCCACCAACAACCATGGTCGATGCCGCCATCAACAAACCGAGGAGCAGAGCTCCGGCGTCGCCCATGAAAATTTTGGCGGGGTGAATGTTGTGGGGAAGAAAGCCGATGCACGCACCGAGAGCAACGATGGCGACGAGTGGACCGACATTCCCAGCCGCCAACAGTCCTTCGCCACCAAGTTCGTGGGCATAGAGGAAAAACGTCGCAGCGGCGATGGCCACAATGCCACCGGCCAAACCATCAAGCCCGTCGATCAGGTTGATGGCGTTTGCCATACCGACGACCCACACCACCGAGATCAAGTACGACCAATCGGTGGAAAGTACGAAAACGCCAGCAAACGGCACGCGGAATACGAGTATCGAAATTCCTGAGATGACAAGCACACTCGCAGCAAGAGTGATGCCCGCGATTTTCGCCGGTGCCGAAACTTCTTTCAGATCGTCGATGACACCAACAACGGCGATGACGATTGCAGCGAGCACCAACCCGAGTGGCTCAGTACTGCCGTTGAAAACAACATCGAATGATCCCATGCACCATGCGGTGAACATTCCCGCGAGAACACCGAGCAGCATCGCAACGCCACCAAGAGTGGGAGTTGGACGTTCGTGCACATGACGCGCATCGGGACGCACGACCGCGCCAATCCGAAACGACAAACGCCGAACTCCGAACAAGGTCACAAACGTCGTGGCGGCAACGACCGCCAAGACGATTGCGTATGCGCCGATGCTCGGCACGGTGTCGAAGACTCCCCGACTCAGCCGTAGGGGGTGAAGTTGGCGCAGAGTGCAGCAACATCGGTGCGCACGGCGGCGATGGCTGCGTCGTCGGTGCGACCGCGAAGTGCACGGGCAATCAACGATGCGATCTGCGCCATTTCGGGCTCGGTCATGCCCTGCGTTGTCACTGCTGGAGTACCGATGCGAACACCACTGGTAACGAACGGCGAGCGAGGGTCGTCAGGAATCGTGTTCTTGTTCAGCGTGATACCAGCAAGGTCGAGCACAGCCTGTGCTTCCTTGCCCGTGAGTTCCGCATCGAAACCACGAAGATCAACCAAGCAGAGATGGTTATCGGTGCCACCTGAGACCAAACGGAATCCTTCTTTGGCAAGCGCTTCTGCAAGCGCAGCAGAGTTCTTCACGATCTGCTGCGCGTAACCCTTGAACGATGGGTCGGCTGCTTCACGGAATGCAACTGCCTTCGCGGCGATGGCATTTTCAAGCGGCCCACCCTGCAAGCCAGGGAACATCGCCTTGTCGATTGCCGCCGCGTGTTCAGCGCGGCTGAGGATGCAGCCACCGCGTGGACCGCGCAGAGTCTTGTGCGTGGTGAAAGTAACGACGTCGGCGTACTGCACGGGATTGGGATGCACGCCGCCGGCAATGAGGCCAGCAATATGCGCTGCGTCGAACATAAGCAGCGCGCCAATTTCGTCGGCGATTTCACGAATAGGCGCTGGATCGATGATGCGCGGGTATGCGGTAGCACCAGCAATGATCATCTTCGGACGTTCACGCAGCGCGGTTTCGCGCATTTGGTCCATGTCGATTCGTTCGTCAGACATGTTGACGCCGTACGCCACGAAGTTATAGAAGCGACCAGAGATGTTGACGGGCGAACCATGGGTGAGATGACCGCCGTGATCAAGGCTGAGGCCCATGACTTTGTCGCCCTGCTCGAGAAGTGCGAGATACACGCCGAGGTTGGCGTTGGCACCCGAATGAGGTTGAACGTTGGCGTGCTCGGCGCCGAAAAGTTCCTTCACCCGGTCGCGAGCGATGTCTTCGATCTCGTCGACGATCTCGTTGCCGCCGTAATAACGCTTGCCGGGGTAACCCTCGGAGTACTTGTTGGTGAGCACCGAACCCGTGGCGCGCATGACTGCGGGTGACGTGAAGTTCTCGGAAGCGATGAGCTGCAGCGTGGTGTTCTGACGTTCGACCTCGGAATCGATAAGTCCGAAAAGCGTGTCGTCGTTGTCAGCGGGCCAGGGCATGGCGGATCTCCTCGTGCGGTGTGGCATGGATGGTAGTGCCGCACCTTCGGACGCCGACCCGCTCGGCAAGTACGTTGCCGGACATGGCTCTCGAACTCGATCCCCGACTTCCAATAATCGTCGGCACCGGACAGATCATGATCCGCGACGCAGCGACCGAACCTCTCGAACCCGCCGACCTCATGGCCGAGGCCTTGCGCCGGGCCGAAACCGACAGTGGCGGAACGGGGCTACTCACCGGTGCCGATCAGGTGCTGACGGTCAGCGAACTCTCATGGAAGTACCGCAATCCGGCCCTTGCGGTTGCTGAGCGCATTGGGGCGACGCCCCGACGCCTCGCCACCTCCGTCGTGGGCGGAAATCTGGCCGGTGTCATGGTCGCCCGGGCCGCAGCCGACATTCAGGCCGGCGCCGCCGATGTGATCGTCATCACCGGAGGTGAAGCAACCCGGACTCGATCTCGCCTCCGCAAGGCTGGGCTCGAACCGGAATGGTCAACCCAAGCCGACTCGGTCGAGTCGCCCGAATCGATCGGCGACCTTCGTCCGCTCGTTGATGAGATCGAAAATGCCCGCGGGGTTCGATTGCCCGTTCACGTGTACCCGTTGTTTGAAGTTGCACTTCGGGCCCGACTCGGACTGAGCGTCGATGACCACATCGCACGCGTTGGTTCGCTGTGGTCAGCGTTCTCTGACGTTGCAGCAACGAATCCAAACGCCTGGATTCGCACTCCCCTTTCCGGAACCGAGATCACGGTTGCCTCGGCCGAGAACCGAATGATCGCGTGGCCCTACACAAAGCGGCTTTGCTCAAACAACCAAGTCGATCAAGGTGCCGCAGTCATCATCACCTCGGTTGCAGCCGCCGAACGTGCCGGCGTTCCTCGCGACCGGTGGGTCTTCCTTCACGCTGGCGCCGAAGCGATCGACCACTGGAACGTTTCACATCGCGTCGACTTGTGTTCATCACCCGCGCTTCGAACTGCCGGACGCGATGCATTCGCACTTGCAGGCATCGCATCCGACGACATTGCTCATATCGATCTGTACTCGTGCTTCCCAGCGGCGGTTCAGATCGGCGCAATTGAACTTGGACTCATTCCTGCGGCCGACACAAATGGCGAAGGATGGGGCGGCGTTGGTGCAACGCGTCCGCTCACCGTCACCGGAGGCATGACATTTGCTGGGGGCCCACTGAACAACTACCCGACGCATGGTCTTGCAACGATGGTCGAAACGTTGCGCAATGACGCTGGCTCCGTCGGCCTTTGCACCGCAAACGGTGGTTACACCACCGAACACGCCGTTCTCATCGCTTCGACCGAACCTCCAGCGGCTGGTGCCTATCGATACTCGAATCCACAAGCCGAAGTCGACGCGCTTCCGAGCGTTGCATGCGATGACACGTGGAGAGGCGCCGTCACCATTGAGAGCGCGACCGTTGTGTTTGAAGATGTTCCAACCCACGCGCTCATTGCGACGCGCACACCAGAAGGCCAGCGCTCTTGGGGAATGTCCACCGACACGAACTTTATGAATGCCGCTATGACAACAGAGCTTGTTGGATTGGGCGCGCAACGCTCCGCAGACGGAACCGTTTCAATTGACTGAATCAGTTGATGACTTAGCCGTCGCTCAAGTTCGCTTTTAAGCGAGCAGCGAGCAACGTGTGCACTCGCTCCTCGGCCTTCGGCATTTCAGTCAAAAGTTTTTGAAACGCTTTCGTGTCGAACGCGAGCAACGCCATCGGTGTGGTGGCAACGACTGTTGCGGTACGTGGCCGACGGTCGATCAGCGACATCTCACCGACCATGGAACCTGGCCCGAGCGTGACGAGGTGTTCCTCGCCTACAAAGACCTCGGCCTCGCCCGATTCGATGACGTAACACTCCTGGCCGACTCGACCTTGATCGATCAGAAGCACCCCCGCCTCGATCTCGACATCGTCGGCCAACTCGGCCACTCGATCGAGTTCCGCGTCGCTGAACCCCTCAAAGAAGGCCAGTCCTCTCAGTCGAGAGGCGCCATTGACTGCCTTTTTTCGCTTTCCGAACACAATTCCCACCTTTCGGCATGGACGGGTGCCCCCGTCCGCGACGATGGTAGGCGCAACCCGCTTCATCTGACCGGAGGAATTCATGGTCTCGGAAATCTTTGACCCAACCGCATGGCGCCCCGTCCCCGGTTTTGAGGACTTCACCGACATCACGTACCACCGCGCGGTCGATCAGGGAACGGTCCGGGTCGCGTTCAACCGCCCCGAGATCCGCAATGCGTTTCGACCGCAAACTGTCGATGAGCTCTATAAGGCGCTTGACCATGCACGCATGTCGAGTGATGTCGGCTGCGTGTTGCTCACCGGCAACGGTCCGTCGCCACGAGACGGTGGATGGGCGTTCTGTTCCGGCGGCGATCAACGGATTCGCGGCAAGGACGGCTACAAGTACGCCGACGGTGAAACTGCCGACACCATCGACCCCGCACGAAGCGGACGACTTCACATCCTCGAGGTGCAGCGACTCATCCGCTTCATGCCCAAGGTCGTGATCTGCGTCGTTCCTGGCTGGGCAGCCGGTGGCGGACACAGTCTTCATGTTGTGTGTGATCTCACACTCGCCAGTGCAGAACATGCGAAGTTCAAACAGACCGATGCCGATGTTGCCAGTTTCGATGGCGGATTCGGCTCGGCGTATCTCGCGAGGCAAGTCGGGCAAAAGTTTGCTCGCGAGATTTTCTTCTTAGGTCGCGAATACAGCGCAGAGCAGATGTTCCAAATGGGCGCGGTCAATGAAGTTGTTCCGCATGCTGATCTCGAAAAGGTCGCGCTTGAGTGGGCAGCGATGATCAATGGCAAGAGCCCAACCGCACAACGAATGTTGAAGTATTCGTTCAACCTCATTGATGACGGGCTTGTTGGTCAACAAATCTTCGCTGGCGAAGCGACGCGCCTTGCCTACGGAACCGACGAAGCAGCCGAAGGTCGAGATTCATTTCTCGAAAAGCGCGACCCCGATTGGTCCGCCTATCCGTGGCATTTCTGACCTGCGGTCCGCGGGCACTTCTCACCTGCACCGGATGCACTTCTAAGGCAAGCGACCTCAGGTCGCAACAACGACGACGACGCCGATGAGCGCCAACGCCGCACCGATCCACTGCTCGCGTTCAAGGCGCTCATGGTGAACTTGCCGTGCAAGCACAAGTGTCATCACGGGGAACATTGATGCCAGTGCAGCAACCACTGGCAGAGAACCCGACTGCGTCGCTACGCCATAAAGCGTCACAGCAATGACGTCACCAATTCCAGCAATAGCAACCATCGGGAGCACCGAAGTCGCCGGTCGTCGCGGCGCCCTTATCGAAAGGACGGCCCCAACCAGCACGACTGGGTAGACAACTCGCATGATGAGGAGTGTCGAATAGGCGCTGTGTTCGCTCCCGTTCGCTACCGCGAGTAACGAAATGCCAATCCCTAACGCTGCTCCGAGCGCCAAAAGGATTGGACGATGTCCGCCGGTACGGAAATCACGAATATGCGGTCCCCCAGCAAGGATCACGCCAACAACCGCAATCGCGATTCCGATGGTCTGAGCGAGTCCCGGGCTCTCGCCTCGCAAGAAACCAGCAACAACCGGGACAAGGACCGACGTACTGGCGATAGGTGCCACCACGCCCATAGGTCCGGTTGCAAGTCCCCGGTAGAGCAACACGATGCCGATTGAACACGAAACACCAGCAACGACACCCCAGCCCACAACCGACGAATCAAAAACCAAATCGCCACTGACGATGGCAATCACAGAAATGACTGGAAGCGCAATCAGGCTCGCCCACAACAACACCGTCGTCGATGGAGACTTCTTTGAGGCGGTACCACCAAAGAAGTCTGAAGTTCCCCAAAGCGCCGAGGAAATCAAAGCAAGAAGGATCGGCATGTCAGTCTCCTCGTCTCACGACAAGTGACCGTTCGCGACCAGCAAGGTCAGCATGGGTTTCGATTCCTACGAAACCAAACGAACGTGCGAGTTCCGAGGCTGTTTCGAGTTGAAGCGGATCCATCTCGAGAATCAGAACTCCACCGGAACGAAGCCACGAAGGCGCATCTTCAAGAATTGTTCGAATGTCATCGAGGCCATCCTCCCCCGCAAACAGGGCAGACTGCGGCTCCCATTCACGAACGATCGCTTCAACCTCATCGCCAATCGCGACGTAGGGGGGATTACTGATGATCAGATCAACCGATCCACGCAACTCCGGCGGAAGCGCGTCGAACCACGAGCCTTCCTCGACTCGGACACGCGTTGCCGCCCTGCCAATTCCAGCCAGATTGGAACGAGCAACGACCAGTGCGTCCGCGGAAGCGTCGGTGATCCACACCTCGGCTCGTTCAACTTCGGCAGCAAGAGAAAGCCCGATCGCGCCCGAACCGGTTCCCAGATCTACCGCGACTGGCCGATCGATCCCCGCCGCGCGCATCGCCTTCAATTCGTCGATCGCGAGACCAGCAACCATTTCCGTTTCCGGTCGCGGGATGAGTACCCGTCGATCGACGTAGAGATCAAGCGTTCGAAAACCCCAGCGACCAAGCACGTACTGCAACGGTTCGCCGGCCAACCGCCGCTCGACCATGAGGTCGTGAAAATGCATGCCGCGTTCAGTGACGTTTTCATCGAGTCCGAGCACATACTCCGGTCCGTCAAAACCGGCAGCTCGCTCGATGATCCAACGCGTTTCATTCGTAGGCGAATCAGCGACTACCGAAAGGCGAGCCTCGGTTTCCGCTGCAACTTCACGCCAGGTGATGGTGTTGTCGCTCATACGTCGCGTTCGCGAAGTTGCGTGGCGCGTTCGTCAGCAACGAGTGCATCGACGACATCGTCGAGTTCGCCACCAAGAACTTTGTCGAGTTTGTAGAGCGTCAAACCAATTCGGTGGTCAGTAAGACGATTCTCTTTGAAGTTGTAGGTGCGTACCTTCTCGGAACGTCCACCACCACCGGTCTGCGCTTTACGCGCACCAGATGCTTCAGCAGCCTGCTTTTCCTGCTCAGCCTGCAGCAAGCGACTGCGCAGCACCCGCATCGCTTTCTCGCGATTTTGGATCTGACTCTTTTCGTCCTGCATCGCAACGACAACGCCCGTCGGAAGATGGGTAATGCGCACAGCAGAGTCGGTCGTGTTTACCGACTGACCGCCAGGACCTGAGGAGCGGTACACATCGATGCGAAGTTCATTGGGATCAAGAACGACATCGACTTCATCAGCTTCTGGAAGCACCGTGACCGTCGCCGACGACGTATGCACGCGACCCTGGCTTTCGGTAACCGGCACACGCTGCACGCGGTGCACACCGCCCTCGTGTTTCATCTTCGACCACACGCCGTCACCAGCGAGTCGGAAGGTCACGTCCGAATACCCACCGAGATCCGATACCTGAGCATCCATAATCTCGAACTTCCAGGCTTGCTTGGTCGCAAAGCCTCGGTACATCTCGAACAGATCTCGAGCAAAGAGGTTTGCCTCTTCTCCGCCTTCGGCACCGCGAATCTCGACGATGACGTTGCGGGCATCGTTCGGGTCTTTCGGAAGAAGCAGAACCTTGATTTCTTCGTCGAGACGTTCGATCGCAGCCTCGGCCGTATCGATTTCGGCACGAAGCATTTCGCGATCAGCGCCGTCGGAATCGGTGAACATCTCGCGGGCAGCGGCCAGGTCTTCGGTCGCTTGGCCGAGATCACGTAAGCGGCTGACCAGTTCCCCAAGGTCGCGATAACGGCGATTGAGCTCGGCATACCGCTTCTGATCAGCGATCATCGACGGATCAGCCAACGAACCTTCGATCTCGGTGAATTCGCGCTGAAGATCAGGGAGGCGTTCGAGCATGCTCATGATGCAGTCTCGCGGTCGCGCCACTCGCCCGACAGCCCGATGACTTCTGATGGCCCGATGAGGCGTTCCGCGAGGCGTCGAGTGGCTGGATGATCGTCGCGTTCAGGCACCACGATGACAACCCGCGCGTCAGGGTCGTTGAGCACACGAGCATCGGCAGCAGTTGGCACGACATCAAGATCGATGCCGACCGAACACGCAACGACGACGGCCTGACCTGCGAGATCACGGCCTACGGCGATTGATGCGCCAATGTCTTTCACGCTGTCACGAGGAGTTGGTGGCTCAACGGGTCGAAGTTCCTGCGCCCCGATGAGATGCGGATCTTGCAGAAGACGCCATCGCAACCAGCCTTCAGGGGCAAGTCGACGCAGCGGGTGAGCTTCGGCATCGACTCTTCGGACGGCATCGACGCTCGCAATAACTGATTCGAGTGCCTTTGCTGTCGGAAGATTTCCATGCACCATCGTGAATGCCTCACGATCGTGGCGACCCACACCAACCTCAAGCCGTGTGCCTTCGCTCGATTCAACGACGCGCGCAATCTCGAGGCCGCGGAGTTCACCACGGATCTCGCCGTGCTCCACCGTCACTTCAACTCCAGCCGCAACCAACATTCCAATAAGTTCTCGGGCAGCGGCCGACGGCTCGACCGGAGTTGGCACTGGCGCAGAGGTGGCAGGAACAAGCGAGCGACCTTCAATGCGCCACACCGTCGGTGCATCACGGAATTGTTCAGCCCGACGCGCAACGATCCCCGATGTTTCAACTGATTCAGCCATCACGTGCAACGTTGCGATGCCTTGTCGGTCGGCGAGCACCATCGCTGCACCAAAGCTGCGAATAGCACCCTCATCTAGCAAGCACCACGCTGCAGTCGCGGCACGCACAAGAGCACCGCCCGGGAAGGGGGTGACGGCGAGTTCAGACGCATCAACGTTCGACGCATCGGCAACGAGCGCACGCGCTTTTGCCGCGAGCAGTCGAGTTCGTTGATCTGGATCTAGGGGCACGGTCGGCTCCTGACCGCGCAGTGGCTCGGTGGTGCCGCTATTTGCGGCGCTTGCCGTACCGCTTCTCGAACTTCTCGATGCGGCCGCCGGTATCAACCAGCTTCTGCTTGCCCGTATAGAAGGGATGGCACTCGTTGCAGAGTTCTGAAGTGAGCTCGGCCTTCGTGGAGCGCGTGGTGAAGGTGTTCCCACAGGAACACTTCACGGTCGATTCGACGTAGTCGGGATGAATGTCGGCCTTCATGGCGGTGCTCCAAAGAGATTTCGGGACTCACAAGTGTGCCGGTCCGGGACGAGAACTGCAATCTCGGCTCCGAACCGGCCCAGGACAGGGGTTAGCCCTTGGCCACCTCGGCCAAGAACTCGTCGTTGGTGCGGAAGGTGCCCAATCGGTCGATGAGCATTTCAAGGCCCGGACCAGCACTTCCGCCCTCGGCCAGCCCCGCAAGGACCCGGCGAAGCTTGTGGACCTGCTTGAGCTGCTTGGCGTCGTACAACAACTCTTCGTGACGAGTGGAGGAAGCATCGACATTGATCGCTGGGTACAAGCGACGCTCGGCGAGACGACGGTCGAGGCGCAGTTCCATGTTTCCGGTGCCCTTGAACTCTTCAAAAATGACGTCATCCATCTTCGAGCCGGTTTCGACGAGTGCGCTGGCGATGATCGTGAGCGAGCCACCCTCTTCAAGATTTCGGGCAGCACCAAAGAACTTCTTCGGCGGATAGAGCGCTCCGGTGTCGATGCCACCAGACATCACGCGACCAGTTGCCGGAGCCGCCAAGTTGTAAGCCCGTGCAAGACGCGTAATGCCATCGAGGATGATGACAACGTCGCGGCCTTCTTCCACCAAACGCTTGGCGCGTTCAAGGACGAGTTCCGCAACCGACGCGTGCTCTTCAGCTGGTCGATCGAAGGTCGACGCGACAACTTCCCCGTTCACCGAACGACGCATGTCGGTCACTTCTTCAGGGCGCTCGTCAACAAGAAGCACCATCAGGTGGACGTCTGGGTTGTTTTCAGAGATCGATTTTGCGATCTGCTTCATGATCGTGGTCTTGCCCGCCTTCGGCGGCGCAACGATGAGACCGCGCTGGCCCTTTCCGATCGGAGCAAGAAGGTCGATGATCCGAGTCGTCATGTTGTACGGCTCGTCGCGCGACGAAAGTGTGAGGCGCTCGTCAGGGAACAACGGCGTGAGATCATCGAAACGGCGACGATCGCGAGCCGAATCGGGCGCTCCCCCATTGACAGAGTCAATGCGAAGCAGCGCCGGGTTCTTTTCGTTGCGCGCGGCCGGGCGACTCGTTCCGACGATGACGTCGCCACGACGAAGCGAGAACTGGCGGGTTTGCTTGACCGACACATACACGTCGTCACGAGTAGGCAAGTAGCCACTTACACGGATGAAGCCGTAGCCCTCGTCTCGAAGATCAAGAACGCCCGAGACCTCAACGGGATCGCCCGACCACGGCTCATCAGTACGTGTTTCGAAACGTTCGCCGCCGCGATCACGGCCACGGCGTCGACGACGGCGGCCGGCACCCTCGCCATCGTCACCATCGGTGTCGGTTCCAGCAGCCGGACGGGATGGGATTTCGTCTGCACCCGAATCTCCGGCGTCATCACCGTCATCACCGTCATCGCCGTCATCACCGTGATCGGCATCGTCATCAGTCGAGACCTCGTCGTCGATCTCAATGACCTCTTCGACTTCGTCCTCGGCAGTTGTCTCTTCAACAGCCGCAGCCTTCGGCGGACGACCACGTCGTGGCTTGGGCGACGCAGGCTCGGAGTCGGCGATGAGGCCAAGGATCATGTCGATCACATCGGCCTTCTTTGCGCGAGAGCCGGGCTTGCCGCCAAGAGTCGACGCAATTGTCAGGAGCTCGTCACGATCTTTCGCTTCAAGCGTGGCGCGTTGATCTTTCTCGGACATCGGGACCTCGTTCCTCCCGGACGCAATCGACCAGGTGAGATAGGGAAAACTTTGAAAAGTGAACTGAACAGCGGTGCGGGAGAGACATCGCTTCGATCGAAGCAATGGTCCGTCGGACGACGGGGAGACGCCGGACCAGCCGAAGCGGTCACAAGCGACGACGTCAGGTTAGTGGCGACCCAGTCGGGCGACCAAGCAGGTCAACGAGCGACCAAGCGCCCCATGAGTTCATGTCCTGGCACGACAGGCAGGTCGGCGACACCGGCTTCGGTGTACTCGCCACCGGAACCATCGATCGTGGAGTCGAACAGCAGGTAGGGAACCGCGTCGGATGTATGGGTGCGGAGCGCGAGCGGCGTTGCGTGATCGGGAAGCAGAAGCATTCGCCACGGACCACTTGCATCGAGCGATTCGACGAGGCCGGCGAGGATTCGTGAGTCCCAGTTCTCGAGTGCACGAACTTTTTCTTCGACGTTGCCAGCATGGCCAGCTTCGTCGGTTGCTTCGACATGAACGATGAAGAGGTCGAGCCCATCGTCGAGCCCATCGACAGCACAATCGCGCTTGCCCTCGTAATCGGTGTCGTACCAACCAGTCGCCGATTCAAGTTCGACAACTTCGATATCGGTCAGCACACCAAGACCGCGAACCAGATCAACCGCTGTAACAAGTCCGGCTTTGAGTCCGTACGTGGATTCAAACGAAGGCATTTGCGGCTGGAATCCTTGGCCCCACAGCCACACCGTGTTTGCATCGATGTCGAAGTCGGCGAGGATGTCGCGAGACGCGTCCATCACGCGCTGGAGCTTTGCCGCAGCGGGACCAGTTGGCCACACAAGCGACTTACCGGTCAGATCATGCGGCGGCGCACATTCGGCTTCGGCCCAATCGGCGGGCGCAACCATGATGTGGCGATACTGAACACCGCGATGAAACTCGATGCCTTCATCGGCGAATGCTTTGTGCATCGCTTCGATTGCTCCGGCAGCGCGTTCGGTTGAGGGATGCCCGCCAGCGAAGTCGATCATCGTTCCGTCTTCGCCAATCGTTGAAAGATTGCAGCGATAGGCCACTTGATCGGGACGGAGCTTCAGGCCGAGTGCTGCGGCTTCGATTGGCGCGCGACCGGTGTGGTACTCGGCCGGGTCGTAACCGAAAATCGACATGTTGCCGACATCGGAACCTGGCGGAAGTCCCTGCGGAATGACCGCTGCGCGTCCGAGCGTCGAACGAGCAGCGATGCGATCGAGCACAGGAGTGTGCGCAGCTTGGAGGGGGGTACGTCCGCCGAGCTCAGCGAGCGGCTCGTCGGCACAACCATCGGGGACACAGACCACGTATTTCATCGGACCGACAGTCTGCCCGAAGATCCCGCCATTCGGCAGATCGGCCTCAGGACTTATCGAGAGTTGCTTCGATGAGGCCGCGGACGGTGGCGAAATCGTTGGCGCAGACTTCGAAGTGCTCGGGACGATCGAAGAGATCGGCAAGGTGTTCAGGTAACGGTGGTCGAACACCAGACGCGGCCTCAACCGCATCGGGGAACTTCGCCGGATGGGCAGTGGAAAGCACCACCATTGGCACCGATGCATCGGCCCGAGCCTGCCGGGCTGCGGCCAATCCAACCGCTGTGTGCGGATCGAGCAACATGCCGCTTCGCTCAAACTCGGTGGCGATGGTCGCCGCTGTTTGTGCATCGTCAACACGAGCAGCGGACCAATGATCGGCCAGCAGCTCGAGACGATCCCCGCTGACCGACACCGTTCCCTCGGAGCGGAACCGAGCCATGAGTTCGGCAATGGCTGCACCATCTCGCCCATGGATTTCGAATAACAACCGCTCAAGGTTCGACGAAACCTGAATATCCATGCTCGGGCTCAGTGTGGGATGAACCTCACCGATCGTCATAGTTCCGGTTGTGAGGAACTGCGTCAGGATGTCGTTGCGATTCGACGCCACGATGAACTGCGAAATGGGCGTTCCCATGCGTTGCGCGCCGTAACCGGCAAAAACATTTCCGAAGTTGCCGGTGGGGACAGAGAACGCAACTGGTCGACCAGCGCCGCCACCAAGGCGCACTGCACAGGTGACGTAATAAACCATCTGCGCCATGACTCGGGCCCAGTTGATTGAGTTGACTGCCGACAAATTGCGCGACTCACGGAACTGGTCGTCAGCAAACAACGCCTTGACCATGTCTTGGCAATCGTCGAACGTCCCCTGCACAGCAATGTTGTGCACATTCGGCGAAAGCACGGTGGTCATCTGACGACGCTGCACATCGGAAACTCGACCAGCAGGGTGGAGGATGAACACTTCGGCGGTGGGGCGATCACGCAGCGCTTCGATTGCGGCGCCGCCGGTGTCGCCAGAAGTTGCGCCGACAACTGTGACCTTCTCGCCGCGGCGCGTGAGTTCGTGATCGAACAGACGACCAACGAGCTGTAGCGCAATGTCTTTGAACGCAAGCGTCGGGCCGTGAAACAACTCGGCGAGCCAGAAGTTGTCTCCAAGGTCAACGATCGGAACAACTTCATCAGTCGCGAAGGTTGCGTAGGCATCGTGAACGATTGCCGCAAACGCGTCTCGTTCAATCGAACCTTCGACGAATGGCCACATAACTTCGGTGGCGATTTCGGCATAGGACATCGATTCGAATCGCTCGAAGGCGCCGACGGTGAGCGATGGCCATTGCGACGGAACGTAGAGACCGCCATCGATTGCCAAACCGGCAAGCAGGACATCGGCAAAGCCAAGTTCGGGTGCGGCGCCGCGGGTGCTGACATAGGTGATCGGGGCCATTAGCGGTCAGCCTCAACGAGTACGCGAATCGTGGAACCAATGCTTCGAACTGAATCGAGCACACCGAGCGCATCGAGCGTGGCGCGGACATCGCTCTGCAACGCTGGATGAATGATCAGATCGATGCGCGCTTCGTTTGCAGCATCATCTGGTCCTGACAATGAGTGTTGTTCCATTGAGTCGATCGACACACCGTGCTCGCCAAAGACTCCTGCGATGGATGCGAGCACACCCGATCGATCGTCGACTCGAAGACTGAGATACCACGCCGCAGCGAGTTGATCGCTTGGGCGAATCGCCATTGGCACAAAGGCTCCAAGCGATGCATGGGCGCCGCTCTGCAGATTTACTGCCGCGTCAACCAGATCCCCCAGAACCGCCGATGCGGTGGGATCGCCACCAGCGCCACGGCCGTAGAACATGAGATCGCCGACAGCCTCGCCTTGAACAAAGACGGCGTTGAAGCTGTCGCGCACGGCCGCAAGTGGATGTGAGTTTGGAACCAGGCATGGATTCACTCGCGCAGAAAGCTCATCGCCGTTCGAATCAGAGAATCGCTCAGCGATTGCAAGAAGCTTGATCGCAAAGCCATGCCGCTTTGCAAACGCTATGTCGTCCGCGGTGACCTTTGAGATGCCTTCACACTCAACATCGGAACTCGTCACTTCCGCACCAAACGCAATCGACGCAACGATGGCGATCTTCGCCGCAGCATCGTGACCTTCAACATCTGCGGTTGGATCAGCCTCCGCGTAACCCAATGCCTGCGCTTCGGCGAGCGCCTCGGAATAATCGGCGCCTCCTTCAGTCATGCGGGTGAGGATGTAATTCGTCGTTCCGTTCATGATGCCCATGACGCGAACAACGGGTTCGGCAAGCAGCGATTCACGCAACGGCCGTATGAATGGAATGCCGCCAGCGACCGACGCCTCAAAAAGAAGGTCAACACCAGCCGCTTCTGCTGCAGCGAACAGTTCGGAACCGTGCGCTGCGAGAAGAGCTTTATTGGCCGTAATGACCGGCTTGCCTGCAGCGAGCGCGGCCAGGATGAGTTCACGCGCAGGCGAGATGCCCCCCATGACCTCGACGACCACGTCGATGTTTGGGTCAGTGGCCACCGCCATTGCGTCGGAGGTAAACGCAGCGCTGTCGATGCCGATTGGACGAGCCCGAGAAACGTCACGAACAGCGATGCGAGAGATCTCGAGGGAAAGTCCGGTGCGAGCCTGAATGGTGGCGTTCTGGCGATCGATGAGCGCGACGAGTGACGCCCCGACCGTCCCGCAACCCAGGAGTCCGACTCGAATCACAGATCCATCCACGGCGGAGAGGCTATCGGCGCCGCACCATGGGCTCCGACGGAATTTTCGATCAGCCCACAACCACGCTGATGATCGTCACAACAGCGGTAACGGCAAGCAGAATCGTGACGAGACCACGGAATCGCATCGGATCGACATGACCCCGAAGTCGAAGTCCGAGCGAGAATCCAATTGCCAACGCCGGAGCCGCAACCAGCAACGCCAGCGCTACGTCTCGGGTGAAGTGTCCGGTCGCACCAAAGAGCACGAGGGAAATCAGGCCGATTCCAACGAAGACCGCAGAGATGGTCCCGCGAAACGTGTGCGGAGAGAAGTGGCGGGCGTGGATCGCCATGACGAGTGGGGGTCCGTTTGTCGAAAGCGAGGTACTCAGAACTCCACCGACAAAACCAGCAGCGAGGTCGACAGGGACACTCGCGTGCTCGAGTTTGAACCCACGAAGATTGAGAAGCAGAAAGAGAACGATCACTGCGGCGAGACCCAACTTCAATTGCTGTGAGCTGGCGAAGTTGAGAATCACGAGTCCGAATGGAGCGCCAACAACCGCAGCCAGCAACAGTCGCTTGATTGTCGGTCTGTCGCCATGGTGGCGCTCGGACCACGCCTGACCACCACTCGTAAATGTCCCTAGCGTCGCCGCGATTACGACTGCAGCGTCAGTGGGAATTGCCATCGACATAAGCGGAACCGCAAGCAAGGCGAATCCAAATCCTGTGATCGTCTGAATGAGCGACGAAAGAAGGACTGCGAAAGCAACAAGAAGTAGCGCAGAGGTCGACACCAACGGACCTAGTCGACTTCGAGAAGTAAGAGATCGTCGAGTGTCTCGCGGCGAACAACAAGGCGAGCTTCGCCGTTCGCGACAAACACAACCGCCGGACGCGTGACCTTGTTGTAATTCGACCCCATTGAGTGGCCGTACGCGCCAGTTACTGGCGTCGCGAGAATGTCTCCGACAACAAGGTCTGCCGGAACGATTGCATCGCGAACAAGGATGTCGCCGGATTCGCAGTGCTTTCCCACGACGGTGACGACGCGATCGCGATCGGCGCCAACTTCTCGCGGAAGAAACGCCTCGTAACCACTGCCATAAAGAACCGGGCGCGGGTTATCGCTCATTCCGCCATCGACAGAGACATAGGTGCGGATGGCGGGAATGTCTTTGATCGTTCCCACCGAATAGAGCGTGATCGCTGCTTGAGCGACGAGGGCTCGCCCGGGCTCGGCGGTGACATGAGCCGTGATGCCAGCTGCGTCGCACGCGGCCTTCACAACAGCACCCCATTCGGTGATCGAAGCCGATTCTTCGCCAGCAACGTAGGCAACGCCGAGTCCCCCGCCCACGGAGAACTCCGGCAACGCGTGCTTCTGTACGAATGGCGCCATGACCTCGATGGCCATCTCAAAGAACTCTGCGTCGAACACCTGTGAACCGATGTGTGCATGAAGACCAACAAGATCGATTGCAGGCGACGCCGCCGCTCGGAGAACTGCGGCATCGGCCTGTCCACTTGCGAGGCCAAAACCAAACTTGGAATCGTCCTGGCCCGTGCGAACGAACTCGTGAGTGTGCGCTTCAACCCCGGGAGTGACGCGAATGAGCGCCTTCGGAACAGGCAAGCCTTCCGCAACGAGAGATTCGATGCGATCGATCTCGTCGAACGAATCGATGATGATGCGACCGATACCTTCGGACATCGCACGCCGGAGTTCCGCGGTGCTCTTGTTGTTCCCGTGCAGAACAAGACGATCGGCGGGAACCCCTGCAGAACGGGCGACGTGATACTCGCCTCCGGTCGACACATCGAGATTGCAGCCTTCTTCGACAGCAAGGCGGGCCATCGCCTGGCAAAGGAACGCCTTGGTCGCGAAATTCACGCCGACACCAAACGCGGCAACTGCTTCACGACAACGCGCACGAAGGTGTTCTTCGTCGTAGACAAAGAGCGGCGTACCGAACTGCTCAGCGAGTTCAAGAGTGTCGCAGCCACCGATGATGAGTTGGCCCTTGTCGCCAATCGTGGCCGTATCGGGCAGTAACGAAAACGGAAGCGTGCTCATCGGAGGCTCACATCTGGTCGGGTGCGCTAACACCCAACAGGTCGAGACCGATTGCAAGACCAACCGATGCAGCTTCAACAAGATGGAGGCGCGCTTGCGTGAGTTCGGTGGAGACACCATCGCCCATCACGTAACAGTCGTGGTAGAAGCCGTGCACTGCACCAGCCAGTTCGCGCACCCAAGTAGCGATTCGGTGCGGGGCTCGATCAGTTGCTGCGGTCGACACCGTGTCAGGGAGTTCAGAGAGAGCCCGAAGCACATCGAGTTCGCGTTCGTGAGTAAGCAGAGAGAGGTCGACCTGCATCAGAGGAGCAACCGCGACGCTTCGTTCTGCAGCAACGCGGAAGATTGACTGAATGCGGGCATAGGCCATTTGCACGTAATAGACGGGGTTATCCATCGCCCGACTCTTTACGACGTCGTAATCGAACGTCTGCGTCGAATCGATGGACTGCAGCAGGTACGTAAGCCGGGCCGAATCAGCACCAACTTCGTCGAGCACCTCAGAGAGCTCGACGATGTCACCAGCACGCTTCGAAAAGCGGACGGGTTCGCCACCCTTGAGCAGATTCACCAGCTGAATGATCGCGCATTCGAGTTCGGACGGATCATGTCCGAGTGATTGCATTGCTGCCTTCATGCGCGGAACATAACCGTGGTGATCGGCTCCCCATACGTCGATGAGAAGGTCGTAGCCACGAGAGAACTTGTCACGGTGGTAGGCGATATCGGGAAGCAAGTAGGTGAACTCGCCGTCACTCTTAATGAGCACACGGTCTTTGTCGTCGCCGTAATCGGTAGAGCGAAGCCACACGGCGCCGTCTTCGTCGTACACAACGCCACGTTCACGGAGATCAGCCAACGTCACATCGATTGCGCCAGAAGCAACCATTGACTTCTCGCTGAACCAATTATCGAATTCGACATTCATGCGACTGAGCGTGAGCCGATGATCGGCGACCGCTCGGTCTTCGCCCCATTCAAAAACGTCGGCATCGGCCGGCAACTCGGCTGCCCATTCAACGATGTACTCGCCCTGATAACCACCTTCGGGCAATGGCGTTCCGTCTCGGCGCGCAATCAGCGATGCGACGAAGAGCTGCATCTGGGTGCCGCGATCGTTGAGATAATTCTCGCGATCGACGTCGTAGCCGCATCGTTCAAGAATGCGAGCAAGAGAATCGCCGTAAGCGGCACCGCGTCCGTGGCCAGCATGCAACGGCCCAGTCGGATTCGCGCTTACAAACTCGAGCAGCACCTTCGTGCCATCGCCAGTTGCGGAACGGGCGTAGTTCTCAACGCCAGACGTTTCGACGTCGACGAGAACATCGTGCAGCCACGAGTCGGCCAATCGGAAGTTCACGAAACCAGGACCAGCGATTTCTACCGACGTCACGTGGGCCGGAAGGTCAGCGTTGATGATCTCGGCCATACGCCCGGCGAGCTCGCGGGGATTCCAGCCTGCGGCCTTTGCCGTTGCGAGAGCAATGTTCGACGACCAATCGCCATGCTCACGCCGGGCTGGGCGCTCAAGATGGACCGATTCGGGAATCGGTGCGATCTCGAGGGTCGACAATGCCGATCGCAGGGCGGTGGCGAGGGTGTCGCGAATCACTGAGGAGGTCTCCCATGGCGGGCGGACAGGCGGTAGAGGACCGTCGAACCCTACCCCCGCGACCCCTTTGCCCTCGCGCCCACTTTCGTTTGTGGCGTCGCCGTGCACCATTACGCCTCAGGGCACGAGTGCTGTCATCAGGACCGTTGCGCCCTACCATCAAGGGCCAATGGCCATCCCCCCGACCTCCGATCTTCCCGACACGATGCTTGTGCGCGGCGGGCAACCCGTCAGCGGCGAGATCCACGTTCGCGGGTCAAAGAATGCATTGCCCAAGGCCATGGTTGCCGCGCTCCTCACTTCCGAGCCCTGCCGACTGACCAACATCTCCGCCATCACCGACATCGCTGTCGTCGATGAGCTGATCAGCATCGCTGGCGGAACGGTCGTCCACGAGAACGACACCGTCATCATTACCGCTCATCAATTCCGCGCGCTGGCCGAAAACGACGTCATGCGTCTCCATGCAGCGAGCCGTATCCCGGTGCTTACGACCGCAGTTTCACTTCACCGAACTGGACATGCGGTCGTCGCTGCTCCTGGCGGATGTTCGATCGGACCGCGTCCTGTCGATTTCCATCTCAATGTGTTGCGAGCTTTTGGTGCTCGCGACGTCCATCGCGAAGACATCATTGAACTGAACGTCGATCGCATGCGTGGCGCTCGCATTGAACTCCCCTTCCCGAGTGTTGGTGCAACGGAACAATTCCTCTTCGCTTCGGTGCTCGCCGAAGGCGACTCCGAATTATCGAATGCAGCAATCGAGCCTGAAATTCTCGACCTCATTGCCGTCCTACAAAAGATGGGCGCGATCATTTCGGTGGAACCAAACCGAACCATTCGAGTCACTGGCGTTGCCGAACTTGGCGGCTTTGAACACCGAGTCATCGGCGATCGCCTCGAAGCGGCGTCCTGGGCCTCACTCGCGCTCGCCACGGGCGGAACGATCACCGTTCACGGCGTTCAGCAACAGCTGTTTTCCACTTTTTTGAACATGTACCGCCGAGCCGGCGGCGACTTCAAAATCGACGCCGAAGGCGACACGCTTACGTTTCACCGCGCTCGCCGAATGCTCCGCCCGCTTGCCCTCGAAACCGATGTTCATCCCGGTTTCATGACCGACTGGCAATCACCGTTCGTCACAGCGCTCACGCAGGCCGACGGCGTGAGCGTTGTGCACGAAACCGTGTACGAAGATCGTCTCGGCTACACCGATGCGCTGCGCAGTCTCGGCGCACAGATCCAAGTCTTTACCGAATGTCTCGGCCCAACTCGTTGCCGATTCGGCGCCGCGAACCATCGGCATTCCGCAGTCGTTGTCGGCCCCACCAAGTTGCATGGTGCCGAACTTGTAGTGCCCGACCTTCGGGCTGGGTTCTCCTACGTGATTGCAGCTGCAGCCGCAGACGGTGAAAGCCTCATTCATGGTGTCGATCTTCTTGATCGCGGCTACGCCGATTTCCGTAGCAAGTTGTCTGCAGTCGGCGTCGAACACCGATAACGCAGTTCGCCAGCCGCACGGAAGTATCGTCCTCAGCGATGAAGACAGTCGGAAACATCCTCTGGTTCGTGCTCGGCGGAATCTGGCTTGCGCTCGGCTACGCCATCGGCGGTCTCGTGATGTGCATCACGATCATTGGCATCCCGTTCGGCATTCAGTCGTTCAAGCTTGCCGGCCTCGCACTTTGGCCATTCGGATACACCACGACCATGGGCAGATCAGGCGGTTGCCTTGAGGTCATTTTCAACATCATCTGGCTCGTGTTGTTTGGCTGGGCAATCTTCGTGGCCCACATCATCTTGGGTCTCGTCTTGTGCGTCACCATCATCGGCATTCCGTTTGGCGTACAGGCGTTCAAGATCTCAACGCTTGCACTGTGGCCGTTCGGTCGAGTGATCGTTCGCACAAACACCAACGCTGGCTACCAATCCTGATGGTCAAACAACGTGGTCCTCGCCATCACGAACCCCGATGGCCTGCGGCGATCGCGTTAGTCGCTGCCCTCGCGCTCTACCTCTTTCTCCCCTCGACACTCATCGTCGGGCCTCGGTGGCTCCTCCCCGCACTTGAAGCTCTTCTCGTCGTACCACTCGTGATCACGAATCCTGACCGTCGCGATGCCGACACCACACCTCTCCGAGTGGTCTCGATTTTGTTGATTGCGATCATTTCAATCGCCAACATCAGTGCACTCACGTTGCTGGTGCACGACCTGCTCCGCAATACCGATATCGATGGCAAGCCCCTCATCTATTCGGCAATTGCGCTGTGGTTCAACAACGTCATTGTCTTTGCACTTTGGTACTGGGAACTTGATGGCGGAGGACCCGCCGACCGTCACAACGTGGCGGTTGAGGATCGTGACTTTCTCTTCCCGCAACAAAACGCGCCCGATGTCTTCACCGACCCCTGGTCACCAACCTTCTTTGATTACCTCTACACAAGCTTCACCAATTCGACGGCCTTCAGCCCCACCGACACCATGCCGCTCACTCGACGGGCCAAGGCGTTGATGATGCTTCAGTCGGGCTCGGCGCTCGTAACGATCGTCCTCGTTGCGTCACGGGCGATCAACATCTTGAAGTGAGCCAGCAGTCCGCGTCTGAAAGCGCCTCACGAGGGCTCGGCTAGGGTCATACCGCTATCCAGCCCTCGTAGCTCAGGGGATAGAGCATCGCCCTCCGGAGGCGTGTGCGGGCGTTCGAATCGCCCCGAGGGCGCTCTCAATTCACATCAGTCGGCGATTATTCGGTACTCACGTCTGTCGATTTCGACTGGCCCTGTTCCAAGAAGCTCGACGCGATTTGTGCAGTCAGCACGGCAAGGGAAACCAGACCGAGCACGAGCAGTGCGACCGCAGTCAATCGACCACCGAGTGTCACCGGGGTGTAATCGCCATAACCGACGGTGGTTACCGTGACGACCGACCACCAAAGGGCGTTACCTAATGTTGTGATGTTTGAGTTGGGCGCAAGGGATTCAAACTCCCAGACGACGACGCCGGCGTTCAGCATCAGGATCAATGCAACAAACATGAACTGTGCAAGATTGCCGCGCCTGAACATCTGACGAAGAAGTCGCATGCTCGCGAAGATTCGCACCGGCGGAATCACTACTGCAATGACGAGATCAAGCCGTGACAACGGGTAGCGCCAGCCTCGGCCCGAGAGCCTCGATCGAATGATCAGATCGATTGCATAGATGACCGAGATCGCAATTCGACAGCCCAACCAGATCGGGATGAAATCGATTTCACGCTGACCAGTGAATATCGCGAGTACTAACCAGATGGTTGAGAGGGCGAGTAAGTCAAGCCATGCCTGCGTTTTCGCCACATACGCGTTGAACGCAGAAGGAAATGACGAAGATTTGGCTTCATCGTCTGTCGGTACGGCGCTGACAAGATCTGCTGGAGGTGTCGACATGCGCATCAGTCCACCACTGACGCCTCGTCCGACCGCGCATGATCGCAGAAGCCCACGTATCCAGCGTTAGTGACGTTTCCCTATCAGTTCAGGGTTCTCCGACAGTCGTTGACGCAATTGGGCTTTGACGACTTTCCCTGAGCCAGTCACCGGAAGTTCGTCGACGAAAACAATGTGTCGAGGAACTTTGAATCCCGCGAGCCTCTGACGCACGAACGCCACGAGATCAGCGGAAACGATCTCACTTCCGGGCGTCGCGACAATGACCGCGCACACATTCTCGCCCCACTTGGGATCCGGCACTCCGACAACCGCGACTCGAGCCACGCTGGGATGGTCCAGAAGCGCTGCCTCGACTTCAAGCGACGAAACGTTTTCGCCACCCGTAATGATGATGTCTTTCTTGCGGTCGACGACATGCAACCAACCATCAACTATCCGACCCATGTCGCCAGTGTGAAGCCAGCCGTCGCGGAGGGCAGCGTCCGTCGCTGCCGGATCATCGAGATAGCCCTGCATCACTTGAGCGGCACGAATCAGGATCTCTCCCACCTCTCCGTGAGCGACGTCTTCACCAGCGTCGTTAACGAGTCGTAGATCCACCCCCGGAGCAGGTGTGCCCGCAGCTTCAAGCAGACCCGCCTCGCCTGAAAGGCCTCGGCGATGAGCCTCTGCATTCAAGAAAACGGCGTTCCCTGAAAGTTCGGTCATTCCGTAGCCCTGTGCGAAGTCGACACCAAGAAGTTCGTCTGCACGTCGGAGTAACGGCGTAGGCATTGGCGCTGCCCCGTATGCAATCGATCGAAGCGACTGAAGCTGTGTGAGCCGATGGGGTTCAGACTCGATGAGTTCAACGAGCGTTGCCAGCATCGTCGCGGCGAGTGATGTCGACGTTGCCCGCTCGCGTTCGACAGTGTCGCAAAATTCAGATGCAGCGAATCCGCTCATCAGCACAACCGGTCGGCCGTGCGCATGGCGATGGACAACGTTGTAACCCGCGACATGACACAGCGGGAATGGGAACATATAGACATCGTCCGCTTCAACGGGACGCGCGCCCGAGCTCGCTTCAACCGCAGCAAGGATGCTCGCGTGGGTCAACATCGCACCCTTCGGCGCTGCGGTTGTTCCACTCGTGAACAACAACCACGCCGGAACTGATGGATCAGATTTCGAGAGAGCAGGCGGATCGGTCATCCCATCCACGAGATCTGACCAGGTTTGCCAATCGAACATTGGGAGTTCCGCACCCGCATCGCGAAGTCGATCGAGTTCAAGTGGATCGCCAATAACAATTCCAGCGTCTGATCGTTCGATCATCGAAAGCAATTCACTCGCGTGCAGCCGATGATTCAAGAAGACCAATGTGCGCCCTGCTGCGGGGACTGCGTAATACAGGCTCACCCACGTGCGATGGTTCGGGCCGAGCACGGCGACTGAAACACCGGGACCGAGTAGATCGTTGATCAATGCTGCGCTCGCGCGCACGAGTTGATCGAGTTCCGCAAATGTCAGCGAACCTGCATCATCGATCAGGGCGACGGCGTCCGGTTGGCGCGTCGCCTCGTCTTCGATCAGGCCGGCAAGAGTTCCGGCAACACCGCTCACTTGCAGACGACGCCTTCGGGGGCTTTACCTGCCTCAACGCCGACGTATTCGGTGACTTCGCCAGGCTTAATCGTCGTTACCGGGCCGGTCGTTGTTGAAGTTGACGAATCGACACTGCCAGCAACGGTGGTTGTGGTGCTTGCTGGAATGGGCTCCGCGAGCACACCAGTGAACGAGGAACCAAGAAGAAGCGTGACCGGAGTGCTGCTCTTCAAGGTCTTATCGACCTGCATTTCGGCGCCACCACCAAGCTGACGGCGAAGGAGGTCCGCCTGCTTTTCAAAACCAGGCAAGTACTTGATGACTGTGGCCGTTTGCGTCTTGGTGATGTCGCCGGCTGACTTTGAAGTGAATCCGAGCTGACGCAATCGAGAAGTGACGTCGACCGCATTGCCCTTTGTCCCTGTGGCGTTGGCGACACTGACGACAACCGATGCGGGCGTAACAGTGCCTGCAGGAAGACCGCGGAAGACATTAAAGACATCTTCGGCAGCCGCAGAATCAAGACGAAGGATGCTGGCTCCGCCACTTGTCATATCCATATAAACGGGCAGCGCGTGAGTCGCGATCTGATCGCCGGAGAAACCCTTAAATGATTTTCCGAGAGAGACAAGATCGCTGATACTCAACTTGGAATCAAACGTGAGGTTGTCAGCGGTCGACGACACCAAGCTATTTATCGCCTTGATGTCCATCGAACCGAACTTGTCTTGTGCTCGATCAAGCATGGTGCGCATGAACAAGGTCTGACGAGAAATGCGGCCAAGATCGGCGCTTGGGTCTTCGATCCACTTCTTGGTTTTTGGATCGAGATATTCAAGATGCCGTGATCGGGCATAGGCAAGCGCAGCGTCGCCGTCGAGCGTCTGGCATCCGGTTCCGTACATGTAGAAACCAGAGTTTTTATCGCGGACCTGTTTGTCGAAGTACATCGGGATACCGCCGACTGCCTGGGTAACCCCTTTGAAACTATTGAAGTTGATTTCGACATAGTGATTGATGTCGATACCGAAATCTGCCTTGATGGTGTTGATCAGACGCTGTGCTCCATCGGCACTGTCCTTGCCTTGAGCGAAAGCAGTGTTGATTCGCTCTTCTTCGCCCGAAGGTTGAATCGGAACCCACAAATCTCGCGGAAATGACATGAGATCGATGGTCTTGTTCTTCGAATCAACCCGAGCAACCATGATCGTGTCGGACCGTTGCCCAGACTCTTGGGCGCCCTGACCGTTCAAGAAGGCTGACGAATTGGTATCGGACTTCGACATGCCAGACCGGCTATCAGAACCAACAATCAAGAAGTTCTGCACTCCACCCGATGACGATGCGAGCGCCAGAGAGTCTCGATGAATTTGGCTGTAGCGGTACCAGCCGTAGCCGGCAATCGCAGCGACGCCTACTGCAATGAGAACAACGACGCCAAGACCAACCTTGAGGACGCGCTTTCGCGTCTTGGGTGGCTTGGCATGAGCGAACGTGGGCTTTGGTGCCGCGCTTGCTCCCCCGCTTTTCGACGGGGTCTTCGACGAGCCAAGGACCCGGCGGTCGGGAGAACTGTCGGTGCGTCGAGGAGGCTGACCCGGATCCCATGGGGGAACCGATCCTCCCGACGTGGGGGGCACATCGGACATGAGACAGTCAGGGTAGTCGGGGCCGTTTCCGCCCTTCCGTCACCCCCGACGGTTCAGGCTGTGACCTTGGGCTCCTTGGGAAGGCCCAGCACTCGTTCGCCGACGATATTGCGCTGGATCTGCGAGGTTCCGCCCCAGATGGTCTCGGATCGACTGAAGAAGAACGAGGACTGGAGCGCATTGGCCGGATAGTTCGGGTTCACCGCACGGCGGCCGTAGCCGGGAACTGACTCTTCAGTCCCGGTGTCGCCAAGAAGCAACTGAGCTTCCGGACCGAGAACATCCATCGCAAGTGCCATCACCTGCTGGTGATACTCGCTCCAGAAAATCTTGTTTGTTGCACCGAGCGCCGCAACGCTGAAGTCCTTGCGATCCTGGACAACAGCAGTCAGTGAACGCAGACCATTGATGCGCATGATCTGCACCTTCGACCACGCAAGCGCGATGCGCTGACGAATCATTGGATCGTTGATTGATCCGTTCTTCTTTGCCACAGCGATGATGTGGTTCAGTTCGGTTTCGAAACGGCGATAACCCGTTGTGGCTGATGTTCCTCGTTCAAAACCAAGCGTGGTCATTGCGACCGCCCAACCATTGTTGAGACCGCCAACAACGTTTTCCTTCGAACAGCGCGCATCAGTGAAGAACACCTCGGCAAATTCGGCAGAACCATCGACCTGCTTGATGGGACGAACTTCAACACCCGGCTGATCCATCGGGCAAAGCAAGTAGGAAATGCCTTTGTGCTTGGGTGCATCGGGATCGGTACGGCAAAGAATGAACACGTAGTCAGCGATGAATCCCTGAGTGGTCCAGATCTTTTGGCCGTTGATGACCCATTCGTCACCATCGAGAACAGCCTTCGTGCCGAGGTTCGCAAGATCGGAACCGGCGTCGGGCTCGCTAAAGCCCTGACACCAGGCGATGGTGCCGGAAAGAATCTTCGGGAGGAATTCCTTCTTCTGCTCTTCGGTACCCCACTGAAGAATGGTCGGACCAACGAGCGTGTCACCGAAGAAGTCGGCGCGCATCGGCGCACCTGCGTTCGCGAACTCTTCCGCCACCACAACGGCCTTCATGGTCGACAGTCCCTTGCCGCCATACTCGGCCGGCCACGACGCGCAGATCCAGCCGCCGCCGTACAACTTGGAGGTCCACTGCTCAAGGAACAGCGCGCGTTCGTCGGCTGTCATCTCGAATCCGGGTTCGAACCAACCCTTCGGGAGGTTCTCTTCAAGCCACCCGCGAACTTCGCTGCGATAGGCCTCGGCGTCTTCCGGATAGTTCAGGTCCATGGGTGACAGTCTTCCGATGTGGACCTATGCCGTCCAATCGTTTCGCCGAAGGGCAGCGAACCCGTGCCAGAGGGGTAGATTCGCCCCCTATGAGCATCGCTGAGACTCCAACCAAAGCAGAGCGCTGGTCCTTCCAGTGGAAGGAACTCTTTAGCGAGGTCATCACCTCGGGCCTGTGCACCGGGTGTGCCGGCTGCGTGATCGCGTGCCCCCACGATGTCATTGGGTACAACCACGAGGCTGGCGGTTACAAGCCTTTCCACATCGAAGACGAACTTGGCCCGACCAATTGCGGTCACGGCGAAAAGGGCTGCACCAGCTGCACGCGCGCATGCCCGCGGTTCCGGGTCTGGGAACCACAAGCCAACGAACACCTCTTCGATCGCGATCGCACCGACGATGAAGTTGCTGGCATCTACAGCGACATCCTTCTCACTCGCGCATCAGACGACATGGTTCACCGCATGGGCCAAGACGGCGGCCTGGTTTCGGCGCTTCTCATTTGGGCGCTCGATAACGATTACATCGACGGTGCACTCACCTCGTATCTCGAAGGCGGCGACGCAGCGACCTGGAAAGCAATTCCTGGCGTAGCGACCAATCGCGAAGAAGTACTCGCTGGTGCAGGCAGCCGTTACACCTACTCGGCCAACACACTCGCAATGGACGAGGCAAAAGAGCGGGGCCTCAAGCGCCTCGCACTCGTTGGCATGAGTTGTCAGTCATCAATCGCACCGGTCATGTGGTCGCGGAAGATCGGCAAAGTCTCAAAGCCAATCGTGTTCAACATTGGTTTGCTTTGTTCAAAGACCTTCGACGACGCGATCTTCGAAGAACTGTTTGAGGCGAAGTACCGCATCCCCAAAGCGGAAATCACCAAGATGAACATCAAGGGTGTCTTCCAGATCTGGACTCGTGACGGCGGCTACCACGAGGTCAACCTCAAGGAATGTCACGACTGGACGCGTGAAGGATGCAATCACTGCCCCGATTTCGCAGCAGAACACGCCGACATTTCCACCGGCGGAATCGGCAAGGACAATGACTGGACACTCACCATTGTTCGCACCGACGTTGGTCGCGAAATCATTCAGCGAATGATCGCCGATGGTTCAATCGAAGCTCGCCCCGGCGACGAAGATCCCGGAGCGATCGCACTCATGCGCAAACTCGCAGAGAAGAGCCGCGCTCGTTGGCCGCAATGGGCTGAGCCAGTTGTGCGCCTCGGACTTCCGGAAAAGAAGAAGCCAGCAACGAAGTAACGCTGCGAGCGATCAGCCTGCGGTTGTCGTTGAAGGAACTGCTGCCGTCGTCGTTGTCGACGCAGCGGCACCAGCTGCGCACTTGTTCACGGCGTCTTTGATATCGGAGGAAACGCCGTTCCAGGCCTTCTCGGGATCTGACTTCAGATCGCCATTAAGGGTGGTGAAGTCAGCAATCGACATTTTGTCGACGAACACTGCATACATGCAGAGGCAGTCTGACTGGCTCGTTCCCTTGACATCAGACTTGATCGTCGTACCAGTGGGCTTGAGGGCCGTATCGAGCGTTGACGCGCTTGACGCATTGATAGCGGTGATCTCGCCGGACGACGTGTAGAGATAATTGGTGCAGAGTTCAACAAAGTTCTGCTGCGTGAGGGTGTTGTACTCCTTGGGCGTGTTGTCTTGATTGCAACCGCTCAGACCGATCATCGCTACCAAGGCAAGGGCAACAACACCAGCGCCAACTCGTCGTCCCAACATCGTGCTGACCATCCTCATGAACTTGATGCCGCAACGACCGGGGGGCCGTGGCGGGGTGTCGAAACCGTAGTCGGTGCCTCTCGACCTCCCGACATCAACGACCCATGGCCGCCCGACCGGTCCATCGGCCAAGACGGCTCGGTAGGCTCTCCTTCCCATGGCCCGTAAGCGATCTGCCCCTGCACCAACCCTTGTTCTGCTCGTTCGCCACGGCCAGACACCGACCACCGGCACCACGCTGCCCGGCCGGGCCCGAGGGCTCCACTTAGCCGACCCCGGCATCGCCCAAGCCGAGGCTGCCGCCAGCCGAATCGCGAAACTGTCGAAAGTTTCAGCGATCTATGCCTCTCCACTCGAACGCACTCGTGAAACCGCCAAGCCGATCGCCCGCGAGCGCAAACTCAAGGTGCAGATCGATCGCGGTCTTCTCGAGTGTGACTTCGGAGACTGGACCGGCAAGAAACTCGACGCGCTCCGAAAGCTTCCCGAGTGGACAACTGTGCAGCGCTACCCCAGCGGCTTTCGTTTTCCGAATGGTGAATCGTTCGCCGAAATGCAGACCCGCATGGTCGGCGCCATCGACGGACTTGTCGCCAAGCACCCGGGACAAACAATCGTCGCGGTCTCGCATGCCGATCCGATCAAGGCAGCGATTGCGCAGGCACTCGGTACTCACCTTGATCTGTTTCAACGCATCGTCGTTTCGCCATGCTCTATCTCGGCGATCATGTATTCGTCCTCGGGACCAGCAGTCCTTTCTGTGAACTCCACCGGCGATGACTTGTCGAAGTTGGGACTTTCGTGAGCGAGTCCTGGGAGTTCATGGATCCCGATTCAATTGTTCCTGGCGCTTTTGGCGAGCCCGGTCGCCGTACGTTTTTCATTCAAGCAAGCGATGCCGGACGCAGCGTGTCGTTCAAGGTCGAGAAACAACAAATCGCGGCACTCTGTGAATACCTCGATGGGATCCTGACCGACCTTCCCGCAATCCATCCCGGCCAATTCGTTGCACCAACCTCAGCGAATCCTCCCCTTGACATGCAATGGACGGTTGGTGGGCTCGCAGTCGCGTACGAAGAAGACGACGATCGACTTGTCATCGTTGCGGAAGAACTCGCTGACTTCGATGAACTTTCCAGTGAAGCGTTCGACGAGGATTTCGGGTTCGATCCGGCGACAGCGCGCTTCCGCCTTTCACGTGCGCAGGTCGCTGCATTCATCGCCGTTGGCAATGACCTTGTTCGGGCCGGACGTCCTGCCTGCCGCTTATGCGGACGTCCGATGGATCCAGGTGGCCACCCTTGTCCGCGTCTGAATTAAACGTCTCAAACGGCGACGACATCACCGCCATCATCACAAAGGGCGAGATTGAACTCATCGGGCGAATGCCGTGGAGTTCGAACGCCACATTTCTCGCCGAAGCAACGCTTGACGAGCGCTCAACTCGAGTGATCTACAAGCCACACATCGGCGAACGACCTCTTTGGGACTTCCCCGACGGACTTTGGAAGCGGGAAGTTGCCGCGTACGAACTCAGCCATGCGCTTGGTTGGGAGGTTGTTCCGTTCACCGTCGGACGCGAGGACGCACCCCACGGAATTGGTTCCGTACAACGTTTCATCGATGCCGACTTTGAGCAGCATTACTTCACCATGCTCGAAGAGGAAGAAACCCACGATCAACTGCAACGCATGGCGGTATTCGACTTCGTCTGCAACAACACCGACCGCAAAGGCGGCCACTGTTTGATTGACGATGACGGCCACATTTGGGGCATCGACAACGGCCTGTCATTCCATGCCGAATTCAAACTTCGCACCGTCATCTGGGATTTCGGCGGCGAAGAGATTGACGACGAACTTCTTGCAGACCTGCAGTCGCTCGTCGACAACGGACTGAACGATGCGGTGAAAGGGTTGCTGGGCACCTTTGAACTGGATGCTGTGCTCGGCCGAGCTCGAGCACTCATCCGCGAAGGAGTGCTTCCAATCGACGAAAGCGGCCATCGCTACCCATGGCCATTGATCTAACCGACGTCAGTCGCCGCTATAGGTAACCGTCGGCGCAACGTCTTTGTTCTCCCACGTGGCCTTTGCGCCGCTGTGACCCACATTGACCACAAGCACCGATCCAAAGATGCAAAGCACAACCGCGAATACGCCAATGAGCGTGCGAAGCGGTCGAGTGATCGAAAGTTCGGGCAGGTTTCGCTTCGCCCGTTCTTTCACAAATTGATCAAACAACATCAATGTGCACGCGCTGCCACCGACAAGGAACGCGCCGATCACACCTTGGTCACCCATCTCCGCGTGCGACTTCACCGCTGCGGTAACACGAACCGTTTCAAGAAGAGCTTCACCACTCTCCTTCGCAAAGAACGCAAAGAAGAAACCGATTACTCCGAGTACCGCAGTGATCCAACCAATCCGATTGCGAGCGGCCGGCCAGAACGCAATAACGACTGTTCCGATCGCAGCGAGCGGAACGAGCACGACCGCTGCATGAACCAACAGCGGATGACCGGGAAGTCCGAAAATCGAATCGAAGAGTGCGAACACAGCGGTCTCCATCGGTTGTGAACACTCAGTCTGTCAGGCAATCACAACGCAAAAAGACAGATGCCCCGGTCATTGACCGGGGCATCTGGACACTTCGGTGCTGAAGATCAACGAGCCTTGAGAGCCTCGATGAGCTGCGGCAGAACCTTGTGCACGTCACCAACGATGCCGAGGTCGCTGACCGCAAAGATCGGCGCTTCAGCATCCTTGTTGATGGCGATGATGTTCTTTGAGCCCTTCATGCCGACCATGTGCTGCGTCGCACCGGAAATACCGGCGGCGATGTACACGGTGGGCTTGACGACCTTGCCGGTCTGTCCGACCTGGTAGCTGTAAGGCACCCAGCCAGCGTCGACGATGGCGCGGGATGCACCCGGGGCAGCGCTGAGAAGCTTGGCCAGGTCCTCGACGAGGGCGTACTTGTCCTGTTCGCCAAGACCACGACCACCCGACACCACGATTGCGGCTTCGTCGAGTGATGGCCCTTCACGCTCTTCAACGTGACGGTTGACG
>CAFBNA010000007.1_pt1 | contig 31779 bp, 29 predicted proteins | sample 7269141 | NCBI WGS metagenome assembly CAFBNA01 (sample SAMEA6814080, study PRJEB35770) | uncultured Microthrixaceae bacterium | biome: Freshwater; feature: Freshwater reservoir; material: water | place: Czech Republic | collected 2017-05-23 | depth 30m m
ATCCGTGGTCGGGCCTCGAAGGCCGTCCTCACTAGGGAATTCTAAGGAAACGGCAATTCCCGACCTACCGGGTCGACTTTTGCGGCTGGTTCGGGCATGATGGCGCCCCACCCACTCTCAAGCCACGGAGGCTTCAGAAACATGGCACTACGCCTTGGCGATACCGCCCCTGACTTCACCGCTGACACCACGCAAGGCAGCGTGTCCTTCCACGACTGGAAGGGCGACTCTTGGGCCATCCTCTTTTCTCACCCCAAGGACTTCACCCCGGTCTGCACCACCGAACTCGGCACCGTTGCCAAGCTGAAGCCCGAATGGGACAAGCGCAACGTGAAGCCCATCGGCCTTTCGGTCGACCCGGTCGACTCCCACATCTCGTGGGAAGGCGACATTGAGGAAACCCAAGGCCAGGCCGTCAATTTCCCGATGATTGCCGACCCGGACCGCAACGTGGCCGACCTCTACGACATGATCCACCCGAACGCCAGCGACACCATGACCGTTCGATCGGTCTTCGTGATCGACCCGGCCAACAAGGTTCGGCTCATCCTCACCTACCCGGCCAGCACCGGCCGCAACTTCGACGAACTGCTCCGCGTCATCGACTCGCTGCAGCTCACAGATGGCTACAAGGTTGCAACCCCTGCGAACTGGAAGGACGGCGACGACGTCATCGTCGTTCCGGCCCTTTCTGACGAAGAAGCAACAGAGCGTTTCCCCAAGGGATTCAAGAAGCTCAAGCCGTACCTTCGCATCACCCCTCAGCCCAACCGCTGAACAATCTGCAGTCGATTTGGCAAAGGGGACGGGCAGCCGCCTGTCCCCTTTGCGCGTCAAGGGCATAGCCTTTCGCCCGTGACAACGACTACTTCTTCCCCCGCCGCCACCTCAACTGCTGCTCATACCGAGAGCGTCACGAAGGTCTACGGAGCTGGCGACACGCTTGTCACCGCTCTCGACAACGTGAGCGTTTCATTCGAGCGCAGCAAGTTCACCGCCATCATGGGGCCGTCCGGTAGCGGCAAATCCACCCTCATGCATTGTGTTGCCGGACTCGACACCATTAATTCGGGTCGGATCTTCATCGGTGATGTCGATTTGAGCGGGCTCAACGACAAACAACTCACCCGCTTGCGCCGCGACACGATCGGCTTTGTCTTCCAATCGTTCAATCTTGTGCCGACGCTGACTGCGCTTGAGAACATCACGCTTCCGATGGATCTCGCGGGCCGCGCTCCTGATCAGGAATGGCTCGACACGATCATCGCCACAGTCAGTCTCGGCGATCGCCTTTCTCATCGACCAAGTGAACTGTCTGGCGGTCAGCAGCAGCGCGTCGCCGTTGCTCGTGCATTGGCAAGTCAGCCCGCAATTATTTTTGCCGACGAACCCACCGGCAACCTGGATTCGCACAGCGGTTCGGAAATTCTTGAATTCATGCGCACTGCAGTCGACAAGTTCGCGCAAACGATCGTGATGGTCACGCACGATCCCTTGGCAGCGAGTTACGCGGACCGTGTTGTCTTTCTCGTCGACGGCAAGGTTGTCGACGACCTGCAATCGCCCACCGCAGATTCGGTGATCGATCGCATGAAGAGCTTCGGAGCCTGACGTGCTGAAAGTCACGTTGCGTGGGCTCATGGCCCACAAGGTTCGCCTCATCGCGACCGCGATCTCTGTGCTTCTCGGCGTTGCATTCATGTCGGGAACGCAAGTACTCACCTCAAGCGTGAGCGCAAGTTTCGACAAAGTGTTCTCCGATGTGTACGCGTCGATTGATGTTGTCGTTCGTTCGACGAACAAGGTGGAAACACCGTTCGGATCGCAACGCACTCGCATCTCTGAATCAGTGATCCCGACTATTACCGGCGTGCCGGGAGTCGTAGCGGCCGAAGGCCAGGTTGTCGGCCAGCTCAAAGTTCTCGACAAGGACAACAAACCACTTGTTGCTGCGCAGGGCCCACCGAACTTCGGCTTGAACTGGCTGACATCACCCTCGCTCAACGGATGGAAAGTTGCCGACGGCGGAACACCTCCGATAGCTCCAGACGACATCGTCCTTGACGCGAAGACTGCCAAAGATGGCAACTACGTCATCGGCGACACCGTCAACGTCTCGGTCACCAAGGGCGTGCAGTCGTTCAAGCTCGTGGGCATCGCCAAGTTCGGCAAGCTCGACACGTGGGGTGGCGCACAGGCCGCACTGTTCACCACCCCAACGATTCAAGCCCTCGTTGGAGAACCAGGAACGTTTGACTGGATCTCAATTGCTGGCAAAGACGGAGAATCACAGCAGCAACTTGCAGATGCAGTTTCAAAAGCAATCCCGCCGGGTACCGAAGCAATCACCGGTAAAGAATTCACTACCGAAAGTCAGGACGCATTCCAGAAGATCATCGGCATCTTCAGCACATTCCTGCTGGTGTTCGCTCTCATCGCTCTGTTTGTCGGTTCGTTCATCATCTACAACACGTTCTCGATCATCGTTGCGCAACGTACGAAGGAACTCGCATTGCTTCGTGCCCTCGGCGCAAGCCGAAGTCAGATCCTGCGATCAATCATTCTTGAGGCCTTCTTTGTCGGCCTGACTGCATCCATCATCGGCGTTGGCTTCGGCATTCTCCTTGCCATTGGTCTTAACAAGTTGATGCAATCGATCGGATTCTCGGGTCCGGATACTCCGATCGTGATCCCGCCGGTTGCGGTCATCATCTCGCTCTTGGTCGGAACAATCATCACGCTTGTTTCCGCACTGTTCCCCGCTCGTCGAGCAGCAACGGTTCCGCCGATCGCTGCAATGCGCGACGTTGCCGTTGATCGCACCGGCGCATCGAAACGACGTGTCGCGTTCGGCCTCGTCTTGCTTGCGCTTGGCGCCTTCATGCTTTGGTTCGGACTCAACGGCAATTCCGATTCAGGCCTTCAGATCATCGGTGGTGGCGCGTTCTCCGTGTTCATCGCTCTCACCGTGATCGGTCCGGTAATCGCAACACCGTTTGCCAGCGTTCTTGGTTGGCCCCTGCAAAAAGCCAGCCGCATCACCGGACGTCTGGCTCGCGAAAATGCGATGCGCAACCCGCGCCGAACCTCCACCACTGCCTCAGCACTCATGATCGGCATCGGCCTCGTCGGATTCATCGCCGTGACCGCGCAGTCGATCAAGGTCTCGACGGTCGATGCCATCAATCAATCCGTAACGGGCCAGTACGTAGTCACTACCGAGGGCTTCGGTTCCACCGCACTTCCTGAATCAATGGCAACCGACCTCTCTGCCGCACCCGGTGTTCAAACCGCGGCCGGCATAAGTGGAACCTTCGCCATCATCAATGGTTCAAGCAAAGTCCTGCTCGCCGTCGATCCCACAACGATCACGCAGGTCATCAAGTTCAGCGACGTCGACGGGTCCTTTGCTGATCTCGGTATCGACGAAATCGCCGCTTCCGAGAAGTTGGCCAAAGACAAGAACCTCACAATCGGCCAACAAGTTTCAGCAACGTTCCTTCAAGGCGGAGCGGCAACGCTCACACTTACATCGATCTACAAAACCGAATTCCCCATGCAGGGACCAGGCTGGATCATCTCAACCGATGAATTCAACAAAGTTGTACCCCCTGCACAGCAGACGTATTCGGCGATCTACATCAAGCTTGACGACACGTCGTCGGCCGGAGTCGCTGCAGCCCTTCCCGGCCTCCAGCAGGTCACCGATGCAGTTCCCGGTGCCAAGCTTCAGAACCTCACCGAATACAAGAAGGCACAAACTGATCAGGTCAATCAGTTCCTTCAGATCGTGTACGTACTCCTCGCTCTTGCGCTCATCATCGCCATCGTTGGCGTCGTCAATACGTTGCTGTTGTCTGTCTATGAACGAACTCGTGAACTCGGCCTCTTGCGCGCAGTCGGCATGAGTCGCCGCCAGGTTCGTTCAACGATTCGCCTCGAGTCGGTAATCATCAGCTTGATGGGCACGCTTATCGGCCTCATCATTGGCATCATCTTCGGATGGGCCCTCGTCACTGCATTGGTCGATGAAGGCATCACATCATTTGCGATTCCGTGGAGTCAGCTGGTGGTCATCGTGATCATCGCAATCCTCGCTGGTGTTGGAGCTGCGCTCTATCCGGCACGTCGAGCAGCACGTCTCGATGTCCTCAAAGCGATTTCGAGCGACTGATGGCTCACGACCCCGCAAACCTCGAACCCGAGGTCACCACCTTTCTCACCGAACGCCATTTGGCGTCACTCACAACGATGCGCGCTGACAACACGCCCCATGTCGTGGCCGTTGGATTCACATGGGACCCCGAGGAATCACTCGTGCGTGTCATCACCTGGGCGGGAAGCCGCAAGGCACGCAACGTCGCTGAGCGGCCCGGTTCACCGGCTGCGGTGTGCCAAGTCGACGGAGGACGTTGGCTTTCGCTCGAAGGCACCGCCACGGTGACCAACGATCCCGAACGGGTCGCCATGGCCGTCGCTCGTTACGGCGAGCGCTACCGCGAGCCCAAACAACGCGACGATCGCGTGGTCATTGAGATCGCAGTTACGCGGATTATGGGCCGGGGCTAACCACCCGTGGCCCTCGGCCACACCCGCCGTAGACTCTTGCCATGGCCCCGAACAAACAGCGCGAATGGCATCCCGCATTCGAAGAATATTGCGAGGCCATCTTTGAGTTGCGAGAAGACGACGTTGACGTCATCCAAGCTCGCATTGCTGATCGCCTTGAACTCTCTCGGCCCGCGGTTTCAGAAATGATCCGGCGCATGGAAGGTGCAGGCCTCGTCGAAATCAACGGCGGCGTCATTCGCCTACTTCCCGATGGCCACGCGCTTGCCGAGACCGTCGTGCGTCGCCACCGGCTCGCCGAACGTTTCCTCACCGACATGCTCGGACTTTCGTGGGCAGAAGCCCACGACGAGGCCGGTCGCTGGGAACACGTCATTTCTCCAACCGTCGAACTCGCCATGATGCGGGCACTCGGCGATCCAACGACGTGCCCGCATGGCAACCCAATTCCTGGAACCGACTACCAGCCGCCAACTTCGGTCACGCTCAACACGCTTTTGGTCGGACAATCGTTCACGGTCTCTCGCATCCCGGAAGAACTCGAATTCACACCTGGACTTCTCGATTTCCTTGAGTCTTCGTCGCTGCTTCCCGGTCGTTCAGGAACCGTTACGGCACTCGCGCCCAAAGGCATCACGGTTGTTGAAATCGATGGCCAGACTGTCGAGATTGATCAATTCGCGACACAGCGAATTCTCGTTACCGCAGCCTGAACGAATCTCAGTCGAATAAAGACTCGGGAAGATCGTCTTCGTGAACGATGGCCAGGCGCTTGGTGGCCCGAGTGAGCGCGACATACAACGCTCGGTTGCCCTGAGCTTGTTCGGCAACAATGAGCGATGGTTCCACCACAATCACTGCATCGACTTCGAGACCCTTCACAAGTCCGACCTCGACGACTGTGACGCGATGTTCGAGACCATGACGGGTAGCGCGGCCGAAGGCGATTCCTGCTTCTTCGAGCCCATCGCAGACTTCATCGATAATTGATGACGCACACACGACTGCAACTTGACCAGGATCAACCGCAGCGCGCTCCACTCGAGTGACTTCAGCAACCGTTTCTGCCAAACAGCCCGGCGCAGCCCGTTGGATGAGCGGCTCGGCGCCGTCTTCACGCACCGAGCGCGGCGGACGTAGATCGGGAGCAGCCCAACGAAGCACGCGAGCAGCGAGTTTCATGATTGGGGCAGGAAGGCGATAGCCGAGCGTGAGTTCGTTTCGTCGAGGTTCACGCTTCGCCGGAAGGAGGGAAAGAATTTCATCCCACGATTCATGCGCCCACTGCCCCGTGGCCTGAGCAATATCGCCAACGACCGTCATCGAGCCATTGAGCGAACGCCGTTCGAGCATGCGCAGCTGCATTGGCGAAAGATCCTGCGCTTCATCGACCACGATGTGGCCGTAGGTGCGAATTTCGTCGTCGTCATTTGCTTCGCCCTGACGGCGGCGACGCGGCTTCGGCCCCAGCAATGCACGGGCTTCGTCGAGCAGTGGAGCGTCGTCGTGCGTCCAGTCAATCTCGCCAACGGTTTCTGAACGTTCGCGATACAACGATTGCCATTCTGCTTCTGACAACAAGGTTCCTGCAGCATTCCGCAGCAATCCCCGAGCGCCGTACAAATCATGCAGGAACTGCGCGGGACTAAGCGTTGGCCACATCCATTCGAGAGCTTCGCGAATGGCAGGATCGCGACGCAGGCGTTCACGAACTTCAGAGGCAGCAATTTCTCCTCGACCGGAAAGTGCGAGTTCGGCATAGAGCTCGTTTTCAACGTACTTACGCGCCGGATTGTGGCGGCGGTAGCGGCGTCGAGCATCGGAGATGATCTGTGCGCTGCGTGAGCGAGAAACGGTGAGTCGTTGCAAACCGTAACCAATGACCAAATCTGAACGAAGTGGCCGCTGGCGATCGCGGACAGCGCGAGAAAGGTACGACACCATCCGTGGGTCGCCCTTTACGCGAGACGTAAGGCCGACGTCGTAATGACGAATGCTCACATCGGGAACGAGATCGGCAAGCACCGCGAGCTCAACACCGGCTTCACCGAGCGATGGAAGTACTTGTTCGATGTAGCCAAGGAACAAACGGTTTGGACCAATGACAAGGACGCCCTGGCCTTCGAGTGGGAATCGATGCGTGTAAAGCAAGTACGCAGCGCGGTGCAGCGCAACGACGGTCTTGCCCGTGCCAGGACCACCCTGCACGACAAGAACTCCCGGAAGTGGTGCACGAATGATTTCGTCCTGCTCACCCTGAATCGTTGCAACGATGTCGCCGAGTCGGCCGGTGCGAGCAGTTTCGAGCGCGGTGAACAATGCCCCTTGGCCGCGAACCACTTCGCCGGTTTCAATTTCGCCAACCGGCATTCCCAAGCTCGCCAAGGTTGCACCAAAGAGTTCATCTTCGACACCCAACAACCGGCGGCCGCGAGTTGCGAAGTGGCGACGACGGGCCAGACCCATCGGTTGCCGTCCGGTCGCTCGGTAGAACGGTTCGGCCACCGGCGCGCGCCAGTCGACAATGACGGGATCCTGCGCCGAATCACTGACTGCAATACGCCCGATGTAGAAACTCTCCATCAGGCCATCGGGTGATTCGGCCTCGCGATCGATACGACCGAAGCAGAGGGCTGCATCACCAAGTTGAAGCTGGGTGAGACGGTTGTAAACCGTTTCGTGGATGACCTCGCGCTCAAAGCGCGCCTGCTCGGTGCCGCCGCGGCCAACCTCGACCATGGACGTCAGGCGAGACGCGGCCTGCCGCGACTCTTCGAGACACGCATAGGCGTGATCGATATAGGCCTGCTCGGCATCGAGATCGGGATGTGGGGCCATGGGCTCCGTCTGAGAAGTGAGAGTCCTTCATCGATCCACCGGAAATCTCCAGCGGGGCTCAGAAGGGGGTTCTTCACTTTAGCGGTCCTCTACCGAATGACCTCAGGCCGCCGGATTCTCCCTAGCGAGGCCATATCGGTAGCGTGGCCCCGTGACCGATCCAGCCGCCTCTCCCCTCCCGCCCTTCCTGCGCGCGTGCCGTGGCATCCCCGGTGGGCCCGGCGACCGTGTGCCGGTGTGGTTTATGCGCCAGGCCGGCCGGTCACTTCCCGAATATCGATCGATCCGCGGCTCGGGCAGCATCCTCGACGCCATCGCTGATCCTGAGCTCTCGGCTGAAATCACGATGCAGCCGGTCCGTCGGTATGACGTCGACGCCGCCATCCTCTATTCCGACATCGTCGTGCCGGTTGCCGCCATCGGGTTCGGCGTCGATGTCGCACCTGGCGTTGGACCCGTCGTCGAGCAGCCTTTCACTCGCGCGGCCGATCTCGAACGACTTCGCCCTCTCGACCCCGAGGCCGACACGCCGTACGTGCTCGAAACTGTGCGCATCCTCGCTCGTGAACTTCCCGTTCCGCTTATTGGTTTCGCCGGCGCGCCGTTCACGGTCGCGAGCTACCTCATTGAAGGTCGCCCTTCTCGCACCTATACGAAAACCAAAGCTCTTATGCACGGCGACCCCGGGCTTTGGCACAAGCTCATGGAAAAACTTGCCGATCTCGCGATCGTTTCATTGCGATCGCAGATCGAAAACGGCGCGGTTGCATTGCAAATCTTTGATTCATGGGCCGGCACGTTGAGCGCACCTGACTACGAGAAGTTTGTTCTTCCTCACAGCCAACGAGTGTTTTCAGAGGTTGCCGACCTCAACGTTCCCCGGATTCATTTCGGTGTTGGGACCGGTGAACTGCTCGGCCTCATGGCCAAGGCTGGCGCCGACGTTGTCGGAGTCGACTGGCGCGTGCCGCTTGATGTCGCTCGCACTCGCGTTCCCGCTGGCATTTCGCTGCAAGGAAATCTCGACCCCGCACTTACATTCGCACCCTGGGATGTCGTTGCCGAAGCAACGCGCGATGTCCTGCGTCGTAATGCCGGCAACCCCGGACATATTTTCAATCTCGGTCACGGCGTCATGCCCGAAACCGACCCAACCGTTCTTGAACGTGTTGTTGAACTCGTACACAACGAAGGACGCTGCGATGGAGTTGCATCATGAGTACTGAATCCAGAATTGGTCTCGTCGTGATGGCTTACGGAACGCCGCGAACGACAGAAGATATTGAGCCGTATTACACACATATCCGTCGGGGTCGCGCTCCAGAGCCGCAACAACTCGCCGATCTCATTTCGCGTTACGACGCCATCGGCGGAATCTCGCCGCTTGCCAGTCTCACCGAGGCACAGCGCGCCGCTCTCGAGTCCGCGCTCGACGCACGTATGCCGGGTGCATGGAACGTGGTACTCGGGCAGAAGCACGCCTCTCCGTTCATCGAAGACGGCGTCGCAACGCTGGCCGATGCAGGAATCACCGAAGCTGTCGGAATCGTGCTCGCCCCGCATTTTTCAGGTTTCAGCGTTGGTGAATACCAGCGTCGGGCCGCCGAAGCCGGTGCCGAGCGCGGGCTCACGATGCATGGCATCAATCACTGGCATCTCGAAACCGCTTACCTCGATTTCCTGACTGCTGCAGTTCGCGATGCACTCACCGAACTCCCCGAGCGCACGACAGTCCTTTTCACTGCCCATTCCCTGCCCGAACGAGTGCTGGAAAACGATCCATACCCCGATGAGCTCGCAGCAAGCGCCACCTACGTTGCCGAACAACTCGGCCTCAAGAGTTGGTCGCTCGGCTGGCAAAGTGCCGGCCGCACGCCTGAGCCATGGCGCGGTCCCGACATTCTCGAGGAACTTCAACGCATCGCCGCCGAAGGTTCAGCCGACGGCGTACTTGTTTGCGCACAAGGTTTCACCGCGGATCACCTCGAAGTTCTGTTCGACCTCGATATCGAGGCCGCAAAGGTCGCAAGCGATCTCGGTCTCGCTTTTGGGCGCACCCGTTCGCTGAACGCTGACGAGGTTGTCATGAACGCACTCGCCGATCTCGTCGTCGCTCAGATTCAATGACAGACCGTCGACGTGTCGTCGTGGTCGGAGCCGGCATCACCGGCCTGACTGCAGCGTTCACGTTGGCAACACAGCGGCCCGACATCGACGTTGTTGTTCTTGAAGCCAGCGAACGCGTCGGCGGGAAGATTCTCACTACGCCATTCGCTGGCCGACCAGTTGATTGCGGTGCAGACGCGTTTCTCGCGCGCGTGCCTGAAGCACTCGACCTATGTCGCGAACTCGGGCTCGACACGATCCTCACGTCTCCATCACAAAAGTCGGCCTACGTTTGGGTCAACGGCGGCCTCAACCGATTACCAACTGGACTTGTTCTTGGCGTTCCCACCGACCTTGATGCACTCGCGGCTTCTGGAATCGTCAGCAAAGAAGGAATTGCGCGCGCCACACAGGACCTCACTCGCACTGAATGGATCGACAGAGCGAACGGCGCTGATCCCAACGGTGCCGACGATCAATCAGTTGGCGAGCTCATTCGCGCGCGTCTCGGCGATGAAGTCCACGAGAAGTTGGTGTCACCACTTCTCTCTGGCGTGAACGCGGGCGATGCCGATCACCTCAGTCTCGCTGCGGGCGCCGCGCAGATCGCAGTCGCCGCTCGCAAGTCACCCAGCCTCATCACTGCGTTGCGCAACCAATCCGCAGCGGCGCAGCACAATCCCGACGCACCGGTCTTCCATGGCATTCCGGTGGGAACACAAACGCTCACTGACCTGATCCTCGCTCGACTCACACAAGCCGATGTGCCGGTCCATCTTTCGTGCCCCGTTTCCGCGATCGCTCGTGCTGGCAACGGTTGGGCATTGACGACGCCGCTCGGTGCAATCAGTGCCGACGAGATCATCCTTGCGACTCCCGCTCACCCGACCGCACGCCTGCTGGAGTCAATCGCCCCCGAGCCCGCTAGCGATCTCGCCTCAGTTGGCTACGCATCTGCCGCCATGGTCAGTCTCGCCGTTTCGAAGAACTCGCTTGGCGTTCCGCTTGATGCCAGTGGTTTCCTCGTCGCGCAGACCGATCCGCTTCCCACCCTCACCGCGTGTTCGTGGGCATCAGCAAAGTGGGCCCACCTCGACGACCCCGAGGTTGCGATCCTGCGAGTGTCAGCTGGCAAGTTCGGCGACACCCACGCTCTTGAACTTGATGACCCTTCGCTGGTCGAGGCGCTTGGCGTTGACCTCGAAACCACCATGGGCATCGACGCTCCGCCGATCGCCTGGCGCGTCACCCGTTGGATCGATGGTCTTCCTCAATACCGACCAGGCCATCCCGCTCGCGTTGCGGCATGGCGCGCTGGCGTCAGCGCCGAAGCCCCGGGCATCCACCTCGCCGGCGCTGCGTACGACGGACTCGGGCTTCCGGCCTGCATCCGCCAGGGCCGCCAAGTCACTTCCTCCATCGCCTGAGCGCCCGTTCTGCGCCCAACGACGTCAAAAGACGCCGAATTCACCAATGATGTGACACAAAATGTCAGGGGTATTTCCCCTGTTCAGAGGCATATTGCTGCAAAAAGGTTGCGGCTGCGTTGCGAGACTGCGATCAAACCGCAACACTTTCGTAACAATGAGCACGAACCCCCTTGGCCGGATCCGCCTCGTTCATTCCTTGACCCTCGTCCCCGTACTGGTGGTCACCCTTCTCACGCTTGGACTCTGGGTTGCCCCAAGTTCGACCGCGGCACTCCCGGCCACGTCCTCGGTCGCTGCGGTCTCGGCCCTCCCCGTTCTCACGAGTCCCATGCTCAGCGCAACCGAGCCCATCCCCGAAAGCGGCGCCCAACTCACCGTCGCTACATGGCGCATCGCCATTGGCCAGGCAGTCGTTGACGCAGGCGAAACCAAGCTTGGTGCTCCGTATTCCTATTCGGCCGGTGGCCCCTACGCCTTCGATTGCTCTGGATTCACTCGCTGGGCCTGGTTGCAGCTTGGCCTTGAACTCCCCCATAACTCTGGCGCCCAATGGGCGGCAGTCGAACCCATCTCGCTCGATGAGCTTCAACCTGGCGATCTCCTCTTCAACTGGGGATTCGGAGGCGGCCAACCCGACCACGTCGGCCTGTATGTGGGCGACGGCATCATGATTCACGCACCGAACAGCTCAGGTGTGGTGCGCTATGACTCCATCAATTGGTGGACTGGCGCAACAACACGAGCTGGAAGGGTTCGATGACCGAAACTTTGCGAAGCATTCGACGAGGGCCCGCAACGCCCGAACGTGTGCTCGTACTTCTTCCTGGTTACGGCGACATGCCCGAGCCATTTCTTGACCGCGTCGCATCGTTCGATCCGAACGAACAGTGGCTGGTTGTTGTTGTCGAGCCGCAGACTCCAAGCGAGCGCGGCCCCTATTGGTACGACGTCGATGAAAACGGACCAGACCCCGTCGCTCTTGCAGCAGCACTCGCATCGATCGATGCACTGTGCGCATCGCTGCTTCGCGAAACCGGTCTGAGCGAAGACGCACTCGTCATCGTTGGTTTTTCGCAAGGTGGCGCACTTGCACTTGCGCACCTCGTCGATCCGACATCAACGATGACGCCGAGCGCCGTAGCGACGCTTGCCGCCTACCTGCCGAGTCGCGACGAAGAACTCATCGACCTCTCGCGCGCGTCACAACGACCCATTCTTTTTGCGCATGGCGAAGATGACGAACTCATCGAACCGATCCGTGGTCGTTCGGCCTCAAAAGCATTTCATCGAGCGAATGCAGTCGTCAGTTGGGTCGAAGTGAGCGGTGGGCATCGCTTCGACACGCCCCTTACCGATGAATTATCGGCCTGGCTCGATGCGCTTTCCCGTGGCGAAGAACCGCACGCTCCCCCGATCTGACCAACGCCCTGTGTGGCGGTAAGGATGAGGGTCTCGCAACGAGAACGGACCGTCAATGACCACCGCTTCCCCCGCAGATGTCCCAGCGCCGCAGCACAAGCCCGACATCTACGCGCGCATCATGCGCTTTGCTCCGCTCTACGTCATCGTCTTCTGTGTCGGCATCTTGGTGCTTGTCGGTTTCATTCGTCCCTTCGAAAGCCCAGACCCTGCGATCTCGACACACACCGAACTCATTGGCGCCGACCACAACCCGACAGGCGCGTACATGGTCATTCACAACGCTGGCGGTTCCGACACGCTTCTGTCTGCATCGACACCAGTGGCAGCGTCGATACAACTTCAAGAGATCACTCCCGTCGCAACAACAACGTCGACCGACGCGCAGGGCGTCACCGCAAACCTCGGTGGGGTGCTCACCGATGTCGATCATCTCGACATACCCGGTTTCGGCGATCTGCGGCTACAGCCCGGCTTAGACCAGTTGCTCCTAAAGGGGTTGACTGGTCCCCTCACGCTTGGACAGAAGGTCCCGATCACGTTGCAGTTTGAGAAGGCTGGGGCCATCACCGTTGAGGCCACCGTCGCAACCTACGACGACATTGCCGACCGATTGCTGCCGCCAAGGCTGAAGCTCCCCGGCCAGTAAGCCGGCCGGCGGATTGACTTTTTCGCCCGCCAGCCCCAGAATGAGAATGCTTCTCATTCCTATTTAGGGGTCATCGTGGTCCACGTCGAGCGAAATCAGAGTCGGGATCGCCGCTGGTCCGTCGTGCTCCTGACGCTTGTGCTGTTCGGGAGTCTTGGCCTCGCCGCCTGCGGAAGCTCCTCAAACTCACTCGGCACTACCGGCAAGCCCAACGTCATCGCCACCACCTCAATCTTGGGCGACCTTGTCCAGCAAGTCGGCGGCAACGCTGTCCATGTCGACGTCCTCATCCCCCGTGGCGCGGACCCTCACGATTTCGAGCCCTCTGCCTCGCAGGCCGCTCGCCTTCGCGACGCATCGCTCGTTATTGCCAATGGGCTCGGCCTTGAAGAGCGACTCGAAAGCACCCTGGAAAGTGCAGCCGACGATGGCGCCACAGTTTTCGAAATCGGGCCACAGATTGATCCGCTGATGCGACCAGGCACGGACCAACCCGATCCGCATTTCTGGCTCGATCCCGACCGCATGATTCGCGCTGCATCACTTGTTGCCGACGAGCTCGCACGCACCACAACTATCGATCGATCAACGCTTGATGCAAATGTGAAGACCTACACCGACACTGTTCAAGTTGCCGCTGCATACGCGACGGTCACCCTGAACACAGTTCCCGAATCCGAGCGCTTGCTGGTCACAAATCACGACGCCCTTGAATATTTCGCGAATCGCTTCCACTACAAGGTGATCGGCACGATCATCCCGGGCGGTTCAACCCTTGCCGAACCAAGCGCATCAGATCTGCGTGAGCTCGTCGCAACAATTCGATCCTCTGGAGTCAACGCCGTCTTCAGTGAGTCGACGACGTCATCGAAACTGGCCGAAACGGTCGCACGGGAATTGGGCAAGAAGATCTCAATCGTCGAACTCTCAACCGACACGCTGGGCGAACCAGGAAGCCCCACGAGCACGTACCAAGGCCTCATCACGACCACGGCTCGCCTGATCGCAAACGGCCTCAGCGGCAAGTAGGAATCCTTCCTTGTCGCACCGAACCCTCTAGCCTCCGATCACTGTGTCTTGGCTAACTGACCCTTTCCACTACGACTTCATCCTCCGAGCATTGTTCGCGGGGTGTCTCGCCGCGATCACGTGCTCGCTCATCGGCACGTGGGTTGTTATCCGGGGTATGTCGTTTATGGGAGACGCACTTGCGCACGGCGTGCTGCCGGGCATTGCGGTCGCATTCATCGTCGGCATCGACATCGCAATCGGCGCATTCGTTTCAGCGATCATCATGGTGATCGGTATCAACCTCGTAAATCGCGCGTCAAAACTTTCTAGCGATACCGGAATCGGCTTGCTCTTCGTCGGCATGCTCGCACTAGGTGTCGTCATCATTTCAAGAACTCGTTCGTTCACCGGCGATCTCACATCCTTCCTCTTTGGCTCAGTGCTCGGCGTGAAGAACTCAGACATTTGGCTGCAATCAATTGCCGCTGTTGTCACACTCGTCGCAGTCATCGCATTTCATCGCTTGTTCCTTGCCCTTTCGTTCAACTTCGATAAGGCAGCGTCGCTGGGACTGCGCCCGCGCCTTGCTCACCTCGCAATGCTGACCCTCATCGCCATCGCCATCGTTGCGTCATTCCGAACAGTAGGAACGCTTCTGGTCTTCGGGCTCCTCATCGCCCCGCCAGCAACTGCAGCGCTACTTGTACGTCGAGTGCCCACGATGATGGCAACTGCGTGCCTCATTGGCGTTTCCTCAATCTTCATCGGACTGATCATCACCTATCACTTCGATACCGCTGCAGGCGCAACGATGGCCGGCACAGCCGTTGCAATCTTCTTCATCGTCCTCGCTGGTCGAGAACTTGTGAGTCGCATCGGTCGGCGAGCGCATCCCGCGCACGCGTGAACTAATGATCGACCCGCGCAAACTTCGAGCACTTCTTCGCGCCGTCGTAGCCGGGCTACTCATCGCCGCGTCTGTCCCTCCATGGGGATGGTGGCCACTGGCGTTCGTTGGTATCGCGATGTGGGATCGACTTCTAAGTAACGCCAAACCACGCGCTCGATTCATTCGCTCCACCGTTCTTGCGATTGCGTGGTTTGCGCCCTCGATGTTGTGGATGGTTGACCTCACCGCACCCGGCTACCCCATCGCTGTCATCCTGTACGCGCTGTATGTAGGTGTAGCCGGTCTTGCCGTTCCTGGTCGTAGTTCACGTTCGTGGATTCGCTGGCTTGCACTGCCGGCCGCATTCACAGTGGCCGAGGCCGCTCGCTGCACCTTCCCCTTCGGCGGCGTTCCTTTGGCGACAACCGCAATGGGACAAGCCAGCGCGCCGCTTGGTCAGATCGCTCGGGTGCTCTGCGCAATCGGCGTCACCTTCGCCGTCGCCATCGTCGGCGTCGCATTGTCCGCACTGTGGGAGCGTCGACACCTTCTCGGCGCAATCACAATTGGTGGCGTCATGGCACTCTGGCTATTTGCAGTGTTTGCTCCGAGCGGCCATGACATTCGCACAATTTCTGCCGCAGTCGTTCAAGGCGGTGGCCCTCAGGGAACACGCGCCAGCGAGACGAACCCGCGCGATGTTTTCAATAGGCACATCGAGGCAACCAAGCTCGTAACCACACCGGTAGACCTTGTCGTATGGCCCGAAAACGTTGTCGCGGTTGAAGGACCGATCACAGCGAATAGAGAAAACGCGGAACTTTCAGCACTTGCAAAGGAACTGAACACGACACTCGTCGTTGGCATCACTGAAGGAATCGACTCTTCAAGTTTTGCGAACGCGTCAATCGTGTACTTGCCTGACGGCACTTCTGGTGAGCGTTACGACAAAGTTCGGCGCGTTCCATTCGGTGAGTACGTTCCACTGCGCGGAGTCATTGAAAGCATCGCTGGTTCGAACAGTGGCCTTCCTCGGCGCGACGCAGTGCCCGGCACCGAACCAGCCGTCCTTCACACTCCAGCAGGAAATCTGGCCGTCGCGATTTCCTGGGAAATCTTCTTCACAAACCGCGGACGCGACGGCGTACTCCACGGCGGGCAAATCTTGCTCAATCCAACAAATGGTTCGAGCTACTGGTTAACCGAAGTGCAAACGCAACAAGTCGCATCAAGTCAGTTACGCGCAATCGAAACTGGTCGTTGGGTGCTCCAAGCCGCCCCAACTGGTTTCTCCGCAATCGTGACTCCCGATGGCGATGTCTTGCAACGAACATCGATCTCCGAACAAGCCGTGCTCGAACAAGACGTCATGCTTCGATCAGGTGACACCATCGCGACAGTTATCGGGCCGCTTCCGGTTGTTGTGCTCTCACTTCTTTTGATTGCGATCGCATGGTGGTTCGCCACAAACCGATTTGCGACGCTGCGATCGAAGTTCAGACCTCAACAATCAGCGTGACTGGTCCGTCGTTCACAAGAGCGACGGCCATATCGGCTCCGAACCGACCAGTAGCAACCTCAACGTCTCGTCTGCGAAGTTCTGCAACAACCTCATCGATGAGTGGTTCAGCGACATCACCCGGAGCGGCAGCCGACCAACCAGGACGTCGACCCCGTGACGTATCTCCGTAGAGCGTGAACTGACTAACGACAAGCACGGCCCTTCCCGAGCCCACCTCATCGACCGAGATGCCCATGCGGCCGTCAGGATCTTCGAAGACCCTCAGGCCGGCGATCTTGGCCGCCAACTTCCGGGCGTCGTCGGCGGTATCGGTGTGGGTGACCCCGACGAGCGCCAGCAGGCCCTCGCCGATTTCCCCAACCAGCTCGCCCGCCACCGTCACCGATGCCCGTTCCACCCTCTGGATGACTGCTCTCACCCGGCCAGTCTCGCCCCGATAGGGCCTGTGGACAACGATCGGGCCCTGTCTTGACCTTTGTCAACGCTCCCGACGAAACTTGACGACCCATGTCTCCCCGCCCCGAACCGTCCGGGCGCACCGATCTTGCCGCTGATGGCGAGCTCCCCCTGCGCATCGCCTTCCTCACCTACCGGGGCAAGCCCCATGTCGGTGGTCAGGGCGTGTACACCCGTCATCTGACCAAGGCCCTTGTCGATATGGGCCATGAGGTTGAGGTGCTGGGTGGTCAGCCCTACCCGATCCTCGATCCCCGGGTTCCGCTGGTTGAACTTCCGAGTCTCGATATCTATAACGACGCGTACCCAATGCGTCTGCCGTTGCCATTCGAAATCAAGAACCTCGGCGATGCCATCGAAGTTGGCAGTTTTATGGCTGGCTCCTTCCCCGAGCCCCTTGCATTCAGTTTCCGTGCCTGGCAATACCTGCGCACGCGCGTCAACGAATTCGATCTCGTGCAGGACAACCAGTGTCTTGGCTACGGCCTGCTCGGCATGGAACGTGACGGACTTCCGGTCTTGGCCACAATCCATCACCCCATCACCGTCGATCGTCGTCTTGAAATGGAACACGCCGAAACTGCGTGGAAGCGATTCTCAAAGGGTCGCTGGTACAGCTTCACCAAGATGCAGACGCGTGTCGCATCACGCATGCCTCGCGTCATCACGGTGTCGCAGAACTCCCTTGCCGATATTCATGCCGACCAGAACGTTCCACTCGATCGACTTCACGTCGTTCCCGTAGGCGTCGACCAGGAATTGTTCAAGCCGATTCCTAGCGTTCAGCGCATTCCTGGACGCCTCATCACGACCGCTAGCGCCGACGTCACAATGAAGGGTCTGCGTTACCTCCTTGAGGCAATCGCCAAACTCCGCACCGAACGTCACATCGAACTCGTCGTCATCGGTCGCCTCAAAGAAGGCGGACCTTCGGCTCGCATCATCGACGAACTCGGTCTTCGCGATGCGGTCACGTTCATCACAGGCGTACCCGAAGAACGCATCATTGAGCTCTATTCCGAAGCACAGGTCGCGGTCGTTCCTTCGCTGTATGAAGGCTTCTCGCTCCCGGCGATCGAAGCCATGAGCTGCGGCGTTCCGCTTGTTGCAACCAGCGGCGGAGCACTTCCGGAGGTTGTCGGCAACCACAACGAAACCGCACTCGTTGTTCCCCCCGGCGACAGCGAAGCCCTCGCGGCAATGCTGCGCACGGCCCTCGACGATGAAGCGCTGCGCGACCGCATTGGTGCCGCTGGCCGCCAACGAGTCATCGATCGTTGGACATGGCGCCACACGGCTACCGGAACGGTCGAGCATTACCGCGCTCTGCTCGCGGAGACCCCGCACATTCAGGCCCGTCGACCCGGTGGCGCTGGCGCGGCACCGCGTTTCCAGCGTTCACGCGTCACGCGCCCAGGAGCCTGACCAGTGCTGACCGCCGACTACGACCGCTTGGGCCTTCGCCCCGGAGACCGCTTGCTCGATTTGGGCTGCGGCTTTGGGCGTCACGCGTTCGAAGCACTGCGCCGCGGTGCACGAGTTGTGGCCTGCGATATGGCCGTTCCCGAACTTGAACAAGTTGCGGCTACGACTTCAGCCATGAAGGACGCCGGCGAAATTGCGCCGACGATTTCGTGCACATCAGTTGCCGGCGATGGAACCAAGCTTCCGTTCGCCGATGCGTCATTCGATCGAATCATTGCGTCCGAGGTCATGGAACATGTTCCCGATGACAACGCAGCACTGTCTGAATTCATTCGGGTGCTTCGTCCCGGCGGCACCATCGCAATCACAGTTCCTGCTGAGTTTCCTGAAAAGATCTGCTGGAAACTCTCCGACGAGTACTACGCGCCGAAGTCAGAAGGCGGACACGTGCGCATTTACTCCGAGTCTGATCTGCGCCAGAAGATGAAAGCAGCCGGACTCATTCCCGGGAGTTCGCATCGCGCGCACGCCCTCCACTCGCCATATTGGTGGCTTCGTTGCGCCGTTGGCCCGCGAAATGACACCAACGCTGCAGTCAAGGTGTACACAAAGTTTCTCGAGTGGGACATCATGTCGGCTCCTCCGCTGACACGGCTCACCGAAAAAGCGCTCAACCCGGTGTTGGGAAAGTCGCTTGTTGTCTACGCGACAAAGCCGATCCAACACGCCGCGATGGCAGGTGCGAAATGACCGAGATTCCCTACGTTGACGACATCATCACCGCCGAACAGGTTCGTCAGACCGCTGAGGCGATTGCCGACTGGCAACAGCCCAACGGAATGGTCCTGTGGTACCCCGGCGGACACGCTGATCCGTGGAATCACATCGAAGCGGCCATGGCACTCGACCTTGCCGGCATGCGCACCGAAGCCGAACAGGCCTATCAGTGGCTTGCTGATATCCAGCGCCATGACGGTTCGTGGCACCAGTACTACCTCGCCGACGGAATCGAACAGGACAAACTCGACGCAAACACAATTGCGTACATCGCTGCAGGCGTTTGGCATCACTGGCTTGTTGCTCGCGACCCCGGCTTTGTCGAAACCATGTGGCCCGTTGTTGAGAGGGCCATTGATTTTGTTCTTGACCTGCAAACCCCTCGTGGTGAAATCCTTTGGGCCCGTCACGCCGATGGCACTCCATGGTCGTTCGCTCTGCTCACAGGTTCGTCGAGTATTTGCCACAGCCTTCGCTGCGCAATTGCGATTGCCGAACTTCTTGGTCATGAACGACCCGACTGGGAACTGAGCGCAGCGCGCTTAGCTCATGTCATTCGTCAGCATTGCCTCGGCAATGCGCCTGATGCGTTCGCCCCCAAAGCCCGATGGGCAATGGACTGGTACTACCCCGTTCTTGGCGGCGTTCTCACTCGCACCGAAGCCCGTGCTCGCCTCGATGCCCGCCGAGACACCTTTATTGTCGAGGGCCGTGGCGTTCGCTGCGTCAGCGATCGTCCCTGGATCACCGCAGCAGAAACCTGCGAATGCCTCATCGCTGAGTTGTCAGTCGGCAATCGCGAACAAGCTCTGCAACTGTTTTCGTGGGCCCAGCAGCTTCGTTGCGAAGACGGCCATTACTGGACCGGCATCGTGTTCCCCGACGAGGTTCACTTCCCCGCCGATGAACGAACGACCTACACCGACGCAGCGATCATCCTTGCGGCCGATGCACTCAGCCGTACCTCTCCCGCATCGGGCTTGTTCATCGACCATGACGCGCTTCCGCCATTGGTTGAAATTGATACTGACGATTCAATTAACGACCGCGCTGACTGAACCTCATGCCTGCAGCGCAGACGACCGTCGTTACTGCGCTCGTTGATCTCGGCGCACGAGAAGGCAGCGATCGACGCGATGGCCAGTGGTATCTCACTCACTGCGACGGGATTCTCTCAACCCAGCACGCGCTGATCGTCTTCGCCGAGCCTCAACTTGTTGATTCACTGCGTGAGATTCGCAATCAACTCGCGCCAGGAGCTCCGAGCCGGATCATCGGACTCCCGTTCGAACGCCTACCCCGAGCTCGTGACGCTGTCGCGATCCAAGCGGCATTCGATTCCGGACGGCGTCCTCCGACTGCATCGAATCCAACGAAGGACACCCCCAGCTACATCGCTCTCGGCTGGTCAAAGCCAGGACTTGTCGGATTGGTCGCGCAGATCAATCCCTTCAACTCCTCAATGATTTGGTGGGCCGATGTCGCACTACTTCACGTCGCAAGCCCAGGTGAAGGCGACACATTCGACGGACTGATCGGCGGCGCTCAGGTCGGACTGCATGCAAATGTGCTGTGGGAGATCGACCCCAGCGAATATGAAGACGCAGAGAACTTCTACCGTCACACCCCCTTCTCAAAGATTGCCGGTGGGCTCTTCGGCATTCCAGCCGAATCATCTGCAGAGTTCACCACTGCGTTCAACGATGAAGTTGACCGATGTCTCGGCGCGGGCTGGCCAACAATCGACGAAGTTCTCCTCGGTGTTGTTTTCGATCGGCTCCGCAACGATACGGAATTCAGTTACGGACCTTGGGAAACCCTTCTTTCGAACTTCAGTGGGCTTCATGGTGCAGCATGGCATCGACTTCGACTTCTCCGCGACTGCATGCATCGCAATTTGCTTGAGCGAGCAGGCGCGCATATCAACGACCTTCGAGGTGCCCAGGGGTTCGGGCGAATCCAACTCACAGACAATGAGATCGCCGAACTCGCGGATCTCGAAGATCAGTGGCGGCGCAGCACTCGCAATGATCCGGTTGCTGACACGTCGGAGAATTCGCCGGACTCGATCGCGCGGCAGTAGATCTCATACGGCGGACGGCCACCATCAGCAGGATCGGGAAACACGTCGTGGATGGCGAGAATGCCCCCGGCTTCAATCCATGGTGTCCACAGTTCAAAGTCGCGATGCGCAGGTTCGGAGCCATGACCGCCGTCGATGAATAAGAACGACAGCGGTATCGCCCACCGTGAACCGACAGTGGGTGAATCTCCTACGAGAGCAACGACTGTTCCTTCGAGACCCGCGTCGTAAATCGTGCGGCGAAAACGCGGCAGCGTGTCGATCACGCCAACTTCGGTGTCGACAAGATCGGGCTCATGCCATTCCCATCCGGGCTGGTTTTCTTCCGAACCACGGTGATGGTCGAGGGCAAAAAGAATCGTGTTACGTGCCTTTGCTGCCGAGCCGAGATAGATCCCCGACTTTCCGCAGTAGCTACCGATCTCGAGCATCGGCGCAGCACCTTCGGCAACAAGAAGAGCAGCTTCATGAAGGGCAACGCCTTCATCGGGAGGCATGAATCCACGAGCAGCTTCCGCTGCTGCTTGCGTCGCACCGTCCATTGTTCAGTCCTCGTCGGGGGTGTCGTCTTCGAAAACTTCGACGTGGAACAACTTGTCGAGCACAAAGAATCGGATCACCCAAAGAATGCCGAACGACACAAGCTGTACGAAGTTGATGACCAACTTTGCGTCGGTGAAGCGATGAGTCACCCAAATTGCGACAGTCGACAAAAGCAGACCAGCAATGGTGAAAAGCCAGAACGGAAGTACTTCTTTCTTCCAATGGCTCTTGCCGCGCTTGCCCCAGACCCACGCGCGGTTCATGTAATAGGCCGGGACCGCAGAAATTCCGACAGCAACGACGTTGGCCCAACTTGGACGCATGACACCCTGCAGGGCAAGGAGAAGACTTTGCCCAACGACAACGTTGACGACGGCGACGAGGGCGTAGCGAAGGCCACGGGTCCGGATTGAGTGAACAATCTTTCCGATGAACCCGAACGTTTCAGGAAGAGGCGTGACAGTATGCGAAGACGCGGGGAACTCGTGATTGATTTCGTGGCCCATCAGGGGGCGCTCCTCGCGTTCGAGTCGGACCGATTCACCCTAGTTGCCACCCACGGCACCTCTGGGCCGCTCGTTGCCAGCCGAATCAACCGAATTAGAGCGCGTTTGCTCGAACGATGCTGCTCAACCATTCTCCGCTTGGCTTCACCGTGCGTCGCTGGGTTGCGCGATCTACTTCGATAATCCCAAATCGGGGTCGATAACCGAACGCCCATTCGAAGTTATCCATAAGGCTCCAATAGGTGTAGCCCCGCACGTCGATGCCATCGGCAATGCACGACAGAACACCTTCGAGCGCGCGTTGCACATATTCGATGCGCTGCGGATCATCATTGGTACCGATTCCGTTTTCGGTAACGAGCAACGGAACCGAACCGCCGGTGTAGTCCCATGCGCGTCGCAAACACGCTCCGAGAGATTCGGGCCAGAACTCATAGCCCATAGGAAGCGTCGGAACACCTTCTTCAGCACCGAGCACACTGTTCGCACCGACTCGCGTGCGGCTGTAGACCTGCACGCCAAGGAAATCGTCTTTGCCAACGATGTCGAGGAACTGATCTTCCGAAACAAAACGAATGTGATCACGTCGACTGATTGCGTCCGAATCATCTTCAGGAACGGCTTGGTAGTCAGCCATCGACAGGGTGAGCCCCACGGGGAAATCTCCGGGGCCACCCTTCAGAACGGGAACCACTCGCCGATGCGCGTCAATGAAGTTTGCGTTCGCAGCTTCGAACTGCACGTCGTCGGTTGCTCCTGGTGGAAACATTCCCATCTGATAGCCAACAAACGAGACGATGTTCGGTTCGTTAATCGTGCACGCCGTTCCGATGAGATCACCAAGGTGATTCACTGACTTCTCCGCGAAGCGAAGGAAGCGATCGACCGTCGAAGCGGTGTGCCATCCGCCCTCCGCAGCAACCCATCGAGGAGTTGTGAAGTGATGGAATGTCACGACTGGTTCAATTCCATGTGCGTGACAGGACGCGAGAACCCGTCGGTAATGATCGAGAGCCGCGATTGAGAATTCACCGGGCTCGGGTTCGATGCGCGACCACTCAATTGAGAATCGGTAGTTATCAAACCCAAGCGCAGCGCAGAGCGCGATATCAGAGTCGTAACGATTCAGTTGATCGCATGCATCACCGCTTGGTTCTTCACAAAGCGTGTTCGGTGCGTGTTCCCATGCCCACCAATCGTTATTCCAGTTGCCACCCTCGACCTGATGTGCGGCAGTTGCGGTGCCCCATCGGAATCCCTGCGGAAAGTTCGTAGCCATGCGCGGACCCTACCGGTCCGACCAGCACTGATGCGGGAAGAACGCCCACAAAAGTTCCCTCAATGTGGGAGATTAAGAGGGTGACTCAGGCCGCAGTAGACGCACTCCTCACCCTTCTTGATCTCGAACCAATCGAGGTCAACATGTTTCGCGGCATTAGTCCCCCCTCCGAGCAGCAGCGAGTCTTCGGCGGACAGGTCGCCGGTCAAGCGCTCATCGCTGCTGCACGCACCGTCGAACCAGAGACCCGCGTCCATTCGTTGCACGCCTACTTCCTTCGCCCCGGCGATTCCCGGGTTCCGATCCTCTACGAAGTCCAGCGAATTCGCGACGGCCTCTCGTTCACCACTCGTCGCGTCACCGCCATTCAGCATGGTCGGGCCATCTTCAGCCTCTCCGCTTCGTTCCAAGTTCCCGAAGATGGCTTCGACCACTCCGCCACGATGCCCGATGTTCCCGCTCCCGAAACCCTGCCCACTGTCCAAGAACGCTGGGCCGAGTTCGCCGCCGAATACGACGATCACCGATTCGAAATGGATTTGCCGTTCGACCTGCGCAATTGCGACTGGTCGCCCGAAGACCGCAATCGTGAACTTCCGCCCTACCAGCGTGTCTGGATGAAGGCCACGGGCAAACTTCCCGACGACCCGGTTCTCCATGCATGCGCGCTCACCTACGCCTCCGACATGACCCTGCTTGATACGGCGTTGTTGCCCCACGCTCTCGGACCAATCGACAACGTCTTTATGGCAAGCCTCGACCACGCGATGTGGTTCCATCGTCCGTTCCGGGCCGATGAATGGTTGCTCTACGCGCAGGAAACACCCAGCGCCGCGAGCGGACGTGCCTTCGCTACGGGCTCAGTGTTCACAAGTGAAGGTCAACTTGCCGTCACCGTTGTGCAGGAAGGGCTCATCCGCCCTCCGCGTTAACTGCGTCTTACGACCACGCAGGCAGCAATCGACTAAACGATTCGGCAGCAAGGATCGCAAAGACGACGAGCGGCGGCACAGTCAAGAGGTACGCAACTCGTGACGATGAGCGGCGGTAAAGCAGCACAGCGCCAGTCACTGTTGCGCCGAGAAATATGAACGCCAGAAGCACGATCGGCCAGGCCGACGCATCGCCTACGTTGCCCGATTGACCAGCCATACGCCCGTTCTGTGGCGTTGGAGCAAACGGCTTGCCAATCATCACTGCAACAACAACGTCAGCCTGTGCCGAGTTCCACGGAAACACACTTGACGATGACACCAGCGTGAGTCGGTCGTCAGTTGATGCGCCGTACAAACTATTCAGCGGAATGCGCCCACCGTCGAGGGACGACTCAATCGCGGCGATCGTGGTTGTCGTCGTTGGTTCCGCGGCTGCATCTGCAGCAGTTAGGTCAACGGGAACCTCGGCCGCAACAATTTCTGCCGCGGGTGCCCCCTCAGCCGGTGTGAGAGTGGTTGTGGTCGTGGTTGTCGTCGTTGGTGCTGCGACTGCCGGTGCGGTTGCTGGAGTTTGCTCAGCCGTCAGTTCCGCGCTGCCAACGTCGGTCACCTGATACAAGCTTTGACCCTGCGTCGTCGTGACAACGATTTCATCGCCGACCCGCATCTGAGAGATGTCGCCGAACGTGCCGCCGAACATCGTTCGCCGACCGACAATCACCGCATTGCCCGGCTGTCCGGGAGCAGCGGTGCCGGGGACGTGGCCTGGCCCAACACGAGTTGTCGCCGAATCAACGCCTTCAACGGCAACGGTTTGCAGCCCAAGAGAACCAATTTCGAGGACGCCAACCGCGCTGCCCATTGCTGGTGCCATGGTCGGAACCTCAACACCTTGAAGCCCGGTTGCTTGGTTTGCCGCTTTATCAATCGAGGTTCGATATCGATCGAGAAGCAATCCTTGATCTCGCTCTTGAAACATCGGTTCGATCACGTAGAGCACGATTCCGAGAATCAGGAGCGCGATAACGAGCCAGAGCGCAACCAATGGCCCGGTCGCCAGCGTTTGAACCTTTTCAGCCTCGTCGACCGAATCCTCAACGGCTTCCGCTTCGGGTCCGTCGGCTAATTCGGTGGTGGTTGTACTCATCGTTTGCATGCGATCAAGAACCGATGTCACGAGGACCGTCCGCTACGACGGAATCGATCAATGGACAAACGACCTGAGGTCGCCATCGCGGACAGGGTGAGAAGTGCAAGGACAGCGACGAGACCGAAAAGTGCAAGCGCGTTGCCACTTGCTGAGCGACGAACGAACTCCGGCATTTCAGCCTGCACCGAGGCCAGTTGCGCATCAACAGCGACCGTTGAACCAGCCGGGACAACTTTTGAGGCCGCACCCGATCGACCTCCGATCACTCCTCGGGTGAGGATCGACGAGTCGCCACCTCCGGCATTTGAGGAGCCGCCAGCATTCGGATTCAACGGGACCGGCACACAGGTGTTCGGGCTTGTTCCAAGGCGAGCAATCGCCGTAGCACCAGCCGTCGCCATTTCGGGTGTGATGGGTTCAAGACCATCGGGAAGGTGTTGCTGGCCCTCATTGGTCAGGTAGGTCAACCACGTCACAAGGTTTGTCTGCGAGGTCGGACGCGCATTGCATCCCGAATCAACCAGAGGCTTAAGCGGAGCAACCGCGTATTCCACAAACGTCAGCGGATAGGGCTCAGCTCCACCAGAGGCCGCTGTGACTGAGTAATTGGGAAGGAGTCGACCATCTGCTGTCGGAGTCATCCCCTCCAACGCTGCAGACATCGAAGCTTGCGTGGGTTCGACGAATGCTCCCGATGCGTTCTGGATTTGAACAACGGTCAAACCAAGAAAACGCGCCGTTGCAAGATCGGTAACTGTCCAGACGCCACCGTATTCATTCGTACTAAGCAGCTTGATCGTCTTATCAAGAATCGAAGTTCCCGTATAGAGATTGAGAACACCCTGGAACGATGGGTCAGCGAGAGCAAACGATGCAACCGTTCCGCGATCACGACCTGCATCGGGACCGAACGAGTTGTTATTCGGAACTTTCCATTGGTTCGGTCGGAGAACGTCTAACGCGCCCGACATGAACCATGTCGTGCTTTCTGCGTCCGGGACTGCACCCACTCGAATCGACGAAGCAGAATTGAACATTCCCGTCGCCTGAAGTTGCGGATTCCGAGCGTAAATATCAGGAAGAACATTGCCAATTTGGTCGGGTCCACCGGTGATCATGGCAGTGACTTCATCGAGCGTGAGCTTCACGTCGCTGTACGGCACCTTCTCGCCGTTTACATCTGGATGACCATTTCCGACCGCCAACACTGTGGCATTCACTGCGACGGGAATGTTGACTGATGCACGAGGCGTCAAAGGATCGGATTGATTTCCACGACCAAGACCGGCTGCTTGGTCGTAACCAACACCGCTGTAGGCGATGTCAACATCACTACGCGAAAACATATCGAGTCCGCTTCCTTCACCAGCGAAGCTTGAACTACTAATTGCGCCAGTCTGTGCGCCCGGGCTGTGGCATTGATCAAGAGTCAGATCAATCCAGAGCCGACTCATGCGATCGGAACTTGCGCTGGAAACGATTCCCGCCGCCGGTCCACCACAACCTGCAATCGGATCATCGATCCGATACTCAAGACGCTGAACGTAAGGAACCCAGCGCAAGATCCCGTCGTTACCAATACCGCGGACCTGGACCACGAGGTCGCAGGGCGATTGAGCGTCGCACGTCAGCGTTCGAGGTTGACCCGCGAGGTCGTTCCAACCAACCGTTCCGACACCGACAAGCATCGTGAAGGTCTCGCCCATCGGGCGAGTGGCGTTCGTATATGTGTTTCCATCAGTGACCGAAAGATCGGCACTTGTTGAAATTGGAACGGAGGGACAGTTGGGCCCACCGATCGAGAAGTCTGCGCTCGGCACAAATGACGTACTTGTCTCGTAGTTGACTCCGGGTCGACACACCTGTGCCTTCGCACTGGAAATCGGGTGTGCCGAATCGGTCTTTAACGTCACACGGATACGAGCACCATCGCTAAGTTCCGTCGACGGCGAAACACTGACTGTCCACGGCGTGGGTGCGTTGGCCGCGTCAGCTCGATTCGCTCCGAATGGCAAACCAGCAACAACAAGAAGCACTGCTACCAGCAGCGAAATCAGGAATGCGAAACTCCCGGCGACGAATCGCCGGGAGTTTCCACCTGCGGAACAGGGAGTGTCCGTCAAGCGAAATACCCCGTGAGATCAGCAACGAGGTCAACTGAGCCGGCATTGTTGAAGAGACTCACCTTGCCGTTGCTGCCGATTCCCACCTGAACCAGATTGGGAATGATGTCACCAGGAACGAAGTTGAGATTCGAGGCCAAGGGGCGAGTAACACCGGTCGGCCACACCGTGAGGAAACTTCCACCCGTAGGCAGCACGGCAGTGGTGTTCATCACAATGGCGGAGGCCGAGTTCGGTATCCCGTTCGCTCCTCGGATCGTCAGATCGATTGATGCCCCTTGACCAACAGGCGCAGAGACACCGCCGGTTCCATTACGAGTATCAAGCGCACGAACCGGCGTAATCGGGAAGAACTGTTTGGCCGTGTTATCCGGTGAGTAGTAGCCAACGATGTCGGCAACAAGGTCAATGGTGCCGTTTGCATTGAAAAGATTGACTTTGCCTGCAGTACCGATACCGACGATGACGGAGTTCGGAATCGTGTCGCCAGGCACGAAGTTGAGATTCGAGGCAAGTGGTCGAGTCACGCCGTTGGGGTACACCGTGACATATCCGGCTGCATCTGGGCCAACCGCTGTGACGTTGAGGACAACGCCCGTCGCATTCGCCGGCACGCCGTTTGCGTTTGCAATGGTCAGCGAAACCTCTCCACCTTGACCGACTCGAGCTGCAGTTCCGCTCGGCGTGTTGGTGGTACGGGTATCGAGCGCACGAACCGGCGTGAGCGGAGTGAAGTAAACGCCATTCACTGGCGAGTAGTAGCCAACAACGTCGGCCACGAGATCATTCGTTCCGCCCTGGTGATACAGACTCACCTGACCGTTTGAACCGATACCGACGGTCACAAGATTGGGAACCACATCGCCAGGGGCGAAATTCAGATTTGAAGAAAGAGGCTGTGTAACCCCACGTGGCCAGACGGTGACGAAACCTGCACCCGTCGGATTTACCGCGGTCACGTTCATCACGACGGCGGTTGCATCAACCGGAATGCCATTTGCGCCGGTGATTTGAAGATTAAGAGTGCCCGCTTCAGGAACCCGCCCAGCAACACCACTCGGGGTTGTGGTGGTGCGTGTGTCGAGGATGCGAACGGGGGTCACTGGGTTGAAGCGTGCGCCCATGCCGTCCCAGCCAATTGGGAACGATTGGAACACTGTTCCGTTCTGGACCTGAAGAAGAAGTGTGAGTTTGCAAGCATGTGTTTCATCGCACTGAACCGTTGCAGATCCACCACCCTGGAGGCTGAACGAGCCGCTCGTGCCCTTGCCAACCTTGAACTCGAGAGTTGCGGTGCTGTACGGCGCAACTGCGGTCACCGTCTTGTAAACATCGGCGCCAGCAGAACCGAGAGCTGTCGGGGTGCATTTGCCGGACACGGTGGGTGAGAAATCAGCGGTGTAATCGATCGGACCAGCGGTCGAGGAACACTGACGAGCCTCGATGCCATAAATGACACTCGATCCTGCAGTCACGGTCACGGTGATGGCCTGACCATCAACAAGCCCCACCGTGGGAGAAGCCGAAACGTTGACGGGAACCACTGACGTTTCCGCTCCGGCAGGGCTGAGTGTCGCAATTGAGAGCATGTACACAGCTAGGGCAACCACTACGCCCAAGATGCGGAATGTGCGGGTCTTTGACATCGTTCTGTGACCTCTTCGTTGGTAACTGCGCAGGAGTCAACTGCGGGCGAATGAAGAATGAACTGCGGAGATGAGCGAGGTGTTGAGCGGCGGCAAACCACTGGTCAACGTCAGGTGAACTCTTTGCGAGCCGGTTCACCCCTGGTGTTCGATGTCATCCGAAGGTGAGGGGTACACCTTGAAATCCGAACCCATTTGGGTACTGCAATTTGAGAGCCAACTGACAGGGGTGGGTCGCATCGCACGTGATCGTTGCTTGCGATCCATCCTGCAAAGAGAAGGTTTGCGAACCCGTACCGACCGTGAAATTCACGGTCACCGGACCGTACGGAGGCTGGTTCCTGATTTCGACGTAATCGTTGGTGCCGACGCTGAACGGCTTCGGAATGCAGAGTCCCGCTCGAGTGGGGAGCATTTGGCCATCGAATTCGATCGCCGCGTCACCCCGACACAAACGAGCTTCAACCCCGAAGGCCTGAGATCCGTTTTGCGGTGAAGCGGTTACGGAAACCACATCACCCGAGCGCAAACCTGACGTCGCTCCCGTCGACACGCTCAGGGGCATATCGGGAGTGGTGAACGGGCCAGGTGGAACAGTTGTCGTCACCGGCACCGCCGCAGCGCTGGTCGCAGTCGACGCAGCACTTGAAGCAGCATCGGTCTGCGTTTTGGAACCTGCATCGCGCGCAGCAGGCTGCTCAGCTTGCGACCCTCGTGTTGCGATCACCGCAAGAGCGATAACAACAACGAGGACGGCGGCAAAAGCTCCAACGATGGGGATGCGGCGGTTTCTCATAAGGCAACGATCGATTCAGATCGATCGTTGGGGCCGGTAGCTGACTACCGGCCCCAACGAAGTTCGATCAGATCGCAATCTTTCGGCAGGTTGCGCCCGCCTGGTTGTAGTTGGACGACGCCGAGACAGTGCCCGTCACGCCGGTGCTCGGGAGCGGAGCGAATCCGTAACTCGCGATAACTGCGGCACGGCTTCCGTCACAGATCGCGCTCTTGGTGCCAGAGGCCACATTGTCGAAACCAACGGCAAGGAGCGCTTGTGCGTAACTCGGTGAGCGAGTGTCAAGCACGTTGTAGACGAAGCGCACACCAATGAATGCGGGAACGGTGTTCACCTTGGTCGAGCTTGCTTCGGTAATTGGGTAGCCACCTGAAGCATTGGGCTGCACGACCGAGAGACCAGCATCATTGAGCTGCCACTTGCGGTCAGTGATGTTGTAGGCCGCAGGGTTGGCGTTCATCAACTTTGTGGTGGTGAGACCGCTTGCGTCAACGTTGGTGAGGATGCCACCAAGGCGAGCGGGGGCTCCACCACTGGGAAGCACGCGCTTGTCGAGCGTCGGGTTCGAGGCGTTGTTGGCCTGGTAGACCCACTGACCAGCGGAGTACGGGAAGATCGCTGACTGCCAATCGGCAGGGCTAATCACACTGGCATTGTTCTCTTCCAACGCGCCACCGGTTGCATTCGTGTACTTCACTGCGGGGCAGCTTGCGTTTGTCGGAAAGGTGAAGCTTCCGGAACCGAGAAGATCGGACAGGAAGAATCCGTAGGTGCCCGAACTGGTCTGCGGAAGGTAACGCTGAATCGGACCAGCGGAACCGCCGGGAAGCTGTGACCAGTCGGTGTAGGTGCAGTTGTAAACCTTGATCAAGTCAGCCTGTGACATTGCCGCAGGAGCGGAAAGGCTGCCCGTTGCCCATGACACTGCATCAAGGGCGAAGGCGTAGTACTCGCCCGTGCCGACGGCCGGCGAAGAGGAGCTGAATGACGACGAACGGGCAATATCAAGACAGCCCTTGTACGTCGAGGCGCCAGCAATGACGTCACGCAACATGTTGCGGCCTGCGCCCGAACCAACCGGCATGAGACGGTTCGGAAGTGTCGGCGTCGTGCCTGCAACCTGGAAGTCCATGGTTGGGCAGTTGGCATCGCCAGCAACAGTGACAGGTGCGGTGGCGAAGGGGTTGAGGTTCACCCACGTGTCGCCCGCCGGCGCATTGGCCTGGGAGAACATGGCGTCCATGACATTGAGGGTGGTATCGGAACCACCAGCGGTCAGAACAACTGCATTCGCCGCTGAGGCTGATGCGACAAAACTCGCAGCGACGGTAGCGAACGCCGCACCAGCGAGAACTACTCGTTTGAACAAGGGACTCTTCACAGCTTTCGGGTCCTTTCCTAGGAACGGAGACGCTTTCTAAGCGTCTTTCCGCAGTGGGCATCCGGCCCATAGCGACATTGTTGGCAGGTCGAGGTGAACGGCTTCCTTGCTTCGTCCAAACTCCGGGTGAAGTTCGCGTCAACCTTGGGAAACATTGGCGAGCGAATGCACCACTCAGGATTCGGGTCGGCGGCGTGAGCGAAAGACCCCGAAACCGAGCGGTACCACCATGACCACCAACAGCAA
>CAFBNA010000009.1_pt1 | contig 25166 bp, 30 predicted proteins | sample 7269141 | NCBI WGS metagenome assembly CAFBNA01 (sample SAMEA6814080, study PRJEB35770) | uncultured Microthrixaceae bacterium | biome: Freshwater; feature: Freshwater reservoir; material: water | place: Czech Republic | collected 2017-05-23 | depth 30m m
AGATGAGTCGCTGTTGGTCTGGCGGGTAGCCCTCTTTGTCCTGAATTTTCGCCTTGACGTTGTCGATCGAATCGTAGGCTTCGACTTCGAGTGTGATGGTTTTGCCGGTAAGGGTTTTGACGAAGATCTGCATGAGTCATCGATTCTTGGCTGGGTTCAGCCGGTGAAGTTTGGAAGTACTGCTGCCGTTTCGTCAGCTGCGGGCCCGCATTCGGCGGTGGCGGTGAGGCTCACGAGATCAATGAGGGCACTGTTTGATGTTGCTCGGAATGAGAGATCGCAGGTGGCTGTTCCTACGGAGACGGAGATTTGTTCATTGAACTGTGCGAGGCCAAGGAGCGATCCGCTCGTCGATCCGGTGATCGTGCCTTTTGCGTTGCCATCGGCATCGTAAAAGGAGAAGAGCCAAGTGAGGTCGCCTCTGGCCCAATAGGAGAACTCATAGGTTCCCGGTGACAGTTCAATATCGTCCTGAGACATCATCGCATCAAGCTCGAGGATTGCCAGTTGCGAATTCGCTTCAATCTGAGGCGAAAGTAGATCGCCAGAAATTGCCGGCGGTGTCTCGCCTATCTCTTGGTAGGTAACGACGCCTGTTGAGGGTCGGAGGCGCACTACAAGATCAAGGGTTGACTCTTTTTGGATGTTGTAATCGGAAAGGGTGCGGCCGTCTTCGAGGTGCTTGCCGGCGAAGATCAGTCGTTGCTGATCGGGTGGTATCGCCTCTTTGTCTTGGACCTTCTGCTTGACGTTTTCGATCGTGTCCGATGGCTCAACGTCGAGCACAGTCAAATCTCCTGAGGGTTTCCTGATGAAGATCTGCATCGTTACGGGTTCCTTTTTACGACGGCAGTAACGTGACGGGCTGTTTCGAGTCCGGGGAGTGTTTCTGCGGTCCCGTCGGCGGCGGCGTGAAATGGATGTGGTGCATGAGTTGGTTCGATGGACGTTGCGAAACCGTTTTGTTCGAGATCATCGAGCAACTCGCGCAAGGGATTGGAGCCATCGGTAAACGACAGTTCCGCGCAGAGAGCGATGAAGATGCCGTTCGGTGCGAGAAGCTCGGTGCCCTCGAGGATGAATCGACGTGGAAGTTCGAATCCAGTTTCTCCGCCTTGGGAGTAGATGCGCCCATCGGCTCGATGAGCCGGCACCCACGGCGCATTCACGCAAACAAAGTCGAAGGTTCCAGGGTGAAGTCCAGCGGCAACATCATTTGTAACAACGTGCATCCGAGACTTCGCAGTTTCATGAAGAAGCTCGCGACTCAGTTGAGCTGTTTGCGTTGCTCGTTGATTGATGTCGGTCGCAACGACTGTTTCGTATCGAGAAGTGAGGAACGCTGCGACGAGACCCGTTCCGGTCCCAAGATCAATCGCACGCTTGCCATGCAACCCGTATTTCCAGGCTTGATCTCGTAAGAGCCATGTGTCGGTGCCGGCGTAGACACTGTCGATCGGAACATCATCGGCCGAATCAAGAAAGGGGAGGATCGCCATGGCCGTGCCGTCGGACAACACTTCAAACGAAAGCGAGAAGCGACTTTCCTCGGTGATCGTGGCTGCCTTCGTCTCTAAGAGGGCAGCAGTCGCCTGTGGCCCACCGAGGAAGCGTGATGCAACAGCGACGTCGATGTACTTGCCAAGGGCGAGGTCGGCGAGCGGTTCGTTCTTCTCGTCGTCGATTTGAAGACGCCCGAACCGATTGATGAAACCTGCGCCGGCAAGATGTCTCCCAAGTTCACGAAGGGCGAGACACGCCGCTGGTGACGTGAGCAGACGTTCAGGTGCCCATGTCGTTTCCGTGGTCTCGGTCGTGCTCACACCGGTGGCAGCGTGAAGGTCCAGCCGGGAGCAGTGGTTCCGGGTGCGCCGTCCTCAAATGATCCATTGGTGACGAGATTTGTCGAACCGCCGACATTCGGCCCACCGAGATTGTCCTCGTTGTAGGGGTTCGAAGGGCCATGCCAGTAGCCAGTGAACCCACCATCGCAGGCCTGGGTTGAGCCCGAGACCGTCGCACTGGCCAGCGAACTGGGGGCCAGGACCATGGCGCCAAGAAGGCCTGCTCCGAGGCCAAGGGCCCGCCGGCGGCTGATTTCAGGAACTGGCCTCATCGGTCAAAAGTAACAGATGGGTCAGGCGGTTATTCGGTCAGTGTCAGGGTTCTGTCTGGACTGCCGTACGATTCTCCAGTCCAGACAACGGCGCACCGGCGCTGTGAAGGGGGAGCAGTGGCTCAGCAAATTCCAATGGTCGACTATCTGGTGCTCGGAGATTCGCCGCACCTGGTCGCCAACGAGTGCACCGACTGTGGTGCAAAGTTCTTCGACCGCCGCAACGCGTGCGCATCGTGTGGTGGAACGTCGTTCAAGAAGACCGACATCGCTACTGAAGGCGAGATTCGTTCGTTCACGATCGTCACAGCGTTCATCCCGGGTGCCGAGAACTACGTCCCCGTGGTCGTTGACCTCGGCGGCACAAGCGTTCGCGGTCAGCTCATCAACACTCCTGCCGATGCCGCAAACATTGCGCTTGGACAGAAGGTTCGACTCACTACCTATTCCATCGGCGCCGATACTGCGGGCACCGAGGCCATCAACTACGGCTTCGAGCCGGTCAACTGAGGGGACTGACAATGGCAAACGATGACATTTGGATTCTCGGCATCAACATGACCAAGTTCGGAAAGCATCCGGACAAGGACGTTGTCGATCTTGCTTCCGAGGCTGCGCTTGCTGCGCTCGCCGACGGTGGCGTCACCATCAAAGACATGGGCATCCTCGCTGCCGGCAACCTCATGGGTGCTGCGGCAGGTATCGGTCAGCAACTGCAGAAGCAGATTGGCCAGACCGGTATCCCGGTGTTCAACGTCGCAAACGCATGTGCAACGGGTGCAACCGCGCTTCGTACCGTGATCATGGCGATCAAGGCGGGCGAATGCGATATGGGACTCGCCGTTGGCGTCGAAAAGCTTTCGGGCGCTGGCATGCTCGGCGCCGGTTTTGGTGGAGCAGCTTCTGAGGAATGGACACCTGCTGGTCGTTACGGCGCAGTGTCTGGTTTCGAAGGCAAGCTCGGCACCGACATGATGCCCGGCGTGTTCGCGCAGGTCGGTATGGAATACCTGCACAAGCACCCCTACGACGGCGCCGACTTCGAACTCTTCGCCGGTATTTCGGCGAAGAATCATTTCAACTCCACCATGAATCCGCTTGCGGCAATTCAGAAGGACATGTCGGTTGAGCAGATCATGGCCGAGCCCATGATCGCCTACCCGAACACTCGTGCAATGTGCTCGGCAAACAGCGATGGTGCTGCTGCAGCAGTTGTTGTATCGGGAGCGAAGTTGCGCACGTTGTCGAAGGAACAGCAAAAGCGCGCCGTCAAGGTATCGGCATCGATCCTTACGAGTGATCCGTACCAAGAGGCATGCCAGATCCTTCCCGATGTCAACACGCTTACCCGTTCGGCTGCCAAGCAGGCCTACGAACTTGCAGGCATTGGTCCGGAAGATCTCGACCTTGTCGAACTCCATGACTGCTTCGCCACTGCGGAACTCGTGCATTACGACAACCTCATGCTGTGCAGCGAGGGCAATGCCGTTGACTTCTTCTTGTCAGGCGCAACCACGCGTGATGGTAAGACCCCGGTGAATGTTTCTGGCGGCCTTGAATCGAAGGGTCATCCCATCGCCGCAACCGGCATCGCCAACATCTGGGAGATCTGTTACCACCTTCGTGGTGAAGCCGGTCCTCGTCAGATCGAAGGCGCAAAGGTGGGCCTTGCTCACGTCATTGGCCTCGGTTCGGCCTGTGGTGTGCACATCCTCGAGAAGTCCGGACTCTGAGACCCAGCGTCAGCGGGTCGTTCATCGTGAGTTCTCGACTTCCAGCGTCTGAACGTCGCCAGCAGCTGCTTGATACAGCGCTGGCGACGTTTGCGCGTCTGGGGTACCGAGATGCAGCGATGAACGACATCGCCGACGCAGCCGGCGTTACAAAGCCGGTGCTGTACCAACACTTTGCGTCGAAACGCGAACTGTTCCTTGAGTTACTCGCTGATGTAGCAAGTCGACTTCGCGCTGCTGTTCGCGATGCGGCCGCATCAAGCGCTTCAGATGGGCCACGCGCTCAGGTCGAAGCAGGTTTTGCTGCATGGTTCAACTGGGTCGATGCAAACCGCGATGGGTTCACGGTCCTGTTCGATAGCGAAGTGCGACGCGATCCGGAGTTCGCTGAACAAGCCGCCAAAGTGCAGCGGCAAATGGCTGACACTGTCGCTGAATTCATTGTTGCTGAGGGTCTTGAATCTGAACGTCGCCGACTCTTGGCCTACGGAATCGTCGGTCTTGGTGAAAGCACATGCCGTCGGTGGCTCGAAAAAGAAATTGATCTCGATGCCGATGAACTCGCGGTGCAGGTCGCTGGCCTCGCGTGGTCAGGTCTGCGCGGGCTTTCGCCCAATTGATCGCTGGTTAGCGGCCGTTCTCGAGGTCGTCGCGCTCGGCAGCTTTCACTGCGTAACCGGCGACGATTGCTGGCGCGAGCAGCGCTGAGCCAATTGCCATCAGGGCGACGATTGCGGTGACGAGTACGCCGGTGAACCCGGCAAAGAAGCCGACGAAGAAAATCACAACGGCGATGCCGAACAACAGGTAACCAATGCGTTGTGCAAGCGACGCGGCGCGAGCGATCTGTGCTCGGCGCATGCGCACGGGGTCGTTTGAGTAATCGGGCTGTTCAGTCACGGCAACCAGCCTGCCTCATTGAGAAGGTCGGTCAGTGCCGACTCCATAACCTCGAGTGAAAGTGTGGACACGACAACCTCAACGTTGTGGTCAAGGAGTGATTCATCGGGTGCGGAGATCCATGTTTCAAGAGCGTCAAGGTTGTCGGGGTCGAACCACCTGAACCCGAGCGCTCGAAGTTCGTCAGCAACGGGGTAGTGGCCGACGATTGCTGGTCGGCGATGAATGGCGGCATCGATGGGTGGGTTGCCGAAGCCTTCCCAAGTAGAGGGGAAGACGACGACATCGCTCGCGGCGTACATGTCGGCGAGTGAGGTTGATGGCTCGTGAACAACTTTCAGCCCGGAAGTGCGCGCGTCTTCAAGAAGCGATCGGAGTGTCTCGGCGTAACCCTCTTCGGCCGGTCCGGTGATCCAGTACGTCGCGCCGAGTTGTTGTGCGATGTCGATCGCAAGTGGAACGTTCTTGCGCTCGATTGCCCGAACCGGATGGACGAGAACCAACTCGTCGGAGTCAAAGCCGAGACGGCGGCGTTCGCTTTCGCGATCGCCGAGCCCGGCATGCACATCGAATCCGTTGAGGATGGTCGTTGCGGCGAATCCCCGGTCAAGGAACTGTTGGCGGGTGAGTTCGTTGATCGTGACGTGGCGCCACTTTCCACTTGGAACGGCTTCTCGGGGAGGCAGTTCAGCCACGTCGGCGTACCGGTCGCGCTGCCAGGCCGGGTCGTGGTGATGCCAAATGGTTGGCAGCCCTTCTCGAGCTCTTGCCACTGCGATCGCAGCGGGAAGATTCATAGGAATGGACCCGAGGTTCTCGACAACCACGAGGTCACAATCGGCGAGTGCCGTCGAGACGACCTGCGTGAGCCGAGCAATGTCCGCGTCGGTTGCCGCGTCAGGACCATGGAGCCCCGAAGCGCCATCGGGCCACTGACCGATCGCGAGGTCAGGGAGGAGAACGTCCACATTTCCCTCACCGGCCACGGTTCGTACCTCGAATCCGGCACGATGCAACGCGTTGATCCAGGTATCGGCCACGATGGACACTCCATCGGTACCGCCGAGACGGAACGAAAGCACAGCGCACGTGGACATTGACACCAGAAGGGGACGAGGGTGACCGACGGGATCGACGGCGAAGGCCTCACGCTACCGGCCGATCCCGAGAGGGTCCGGGCCTCCGCCCGGGCCGTGCTCGAGGCCAACTGGCGACCAGAGGGCTACACCGTCCCCAACGCCGAGGTCTATCCGTTCCAGTGGCTCTGGGACTCCTGCTTCCACGCCATCACTTGGGCCGACCTCGGTGAGCCCGATCGGGCGCGGAGCGAACTTGCGCACCTCTTCCGAACGCAGAACGCCGAAGGATTCGTTCCGCATGTTGATTACGAATTCTCCCCGAACCATCACGGTGACTTCTGGAAGCGTGAGGGTCACTCGTCAATCACTCAGCCGCCGATGTTCGGGCATGCCGTCGCCGAACTTGCCCGTCGCAATGTTGATGTCAGTGACCTCGTAGACAAAGCAACAGATGGACTCAACTTCCTCTTTGACGTGCGTTCGCGCGTCGATGGTTTGATTTCGTTGTGTCACCCATGGGAGAGCGGTGGCGACGACTGTCCTCGCTGGGATCATTGGTGTCCCGGCGGTTGGGACGTACGTACCTGGCGTGAGATCAAGGGTGCGCTCGTTGCATCGGTGCAACATTCGGCTCTGGGCTCACCAATTTCGAATCCGTCGTTTGTTGTCGCGAGTTGCGGGTTCAACGCGCTCACTGCATTCAATGCGTACGAACTTGCTTCGGTGACTGGTGACTCATCGTTGATTGAGAAGGCCGATTCTCTGAGTCGCCGCTTGCTTGATCAGTGGGATGAGCAGATCGAAACCTGGGTCGATGCAGGTGATTCAGCAGTCGATTCAGGTCGGGTTCGTTCACTCGATGCGCTGTTGCCTGTTTTGGTAGCAACCGATGGATCAGTGATTGAAAGGGTTTTTGGCAATCTGCGTAACGAGGCTGCATTCGGTGGCGCGAGTGGTCCGTCGGGTATGCATCGTGATGAACCAACCTTCGAAGCGCGCACCTATTGGCGCGGACCTGCGTGGCCGCAACTCACGTATCTGTTCTGGGTTGCAGCGCGTCGACATGATCACGCTGAAGACGCGAGTGCATTCGCCGACATGCTCACACGAGGTGCGCTCATGTCGTCATGGGCCGAGTACTGGGACGCGAGCGATGGAACTGGGTTGGGCGCAGCGCCGCAATCGTGGGCGGCACTTGCTGCTGTTGTTCAGGCTCGCTGAAGTTTCGCGTTCAGTAACTCAAGAAGCGCGGTGGAGGCGAGCTGCTGCGGCTGCTGCATCTTCACGTTCGATCTCGGCTGCAGTGAGAATGCGAACAGAACTTCCGCCAGCGGGAACTGGCCGGGGCGGCGGCATGAGAGTGCTTGCACGAACCGCGGGGTCAAGCAACGTGCCAGAGATCCGAACTTCGCCGGTGAGATCGCGGGTGAGGGCGAGGTGATTGCGAGGATCGGGAACGACCTCGACGATCGACCAGAGAGCGGCATCGGCACCGATGGGAAGACGAACTTCGGCGGGCCGACGAGTGACCCGAGGCTGGGTGGCCTCACCGCTTCGGCGGTTGGCGATAAGAGCGATGACGAGGAGGACTGCAAGGAGGAGAGCAGCGATCACGAGCACCATGAAGCAAAAAGTTAGAACCGCCGCGCGTCGGGGTGGTGGATCCCCAAACGCGATCGCGCGCGGCGCGTTCGCGACGCACGGTTGCGAACTCGTCAGCGCTTCGAGTCTTTGACCGATCCGGTGAGCTTGCCTTTCGGATCGAAGGCAGTGCATCCGATGGTTTGTACGCCGCGATTGCGTTGCTCTTCGGTTGGCAGCACCCATCCCACTTCGAGCGAAGAGCTCGGGTACGGAATGCCGACGTAGGTCTTGAACGCGGCGGGGCACAATTTCTTGGCCGCGACGATGAATTGGTCAGTGGTCGGCGTCGGAGCGGTTGCCAGACCGGCCGAAGGGGTGGCGATGACTTCGTATTGGTGGGGAAGATCGCAGCTCAGACGCAGCATCACGTCCTTCTCGCTCTTCATAGTGGCGTCGGCGGCGGGCAGGGCTCTGGTGGTGACGGCCTTGCCCGTTGCAACCGATCGAAGGTCGATGCAGTCGCCAACAACGGGTCCATAGACAAAGGAGATGCGACCGACGCCGGCTTCGGGTTCGAGGGTCGTCGTCGTTGTGGGGCCCGGTGCGGTGGTGGTTGTGCTGGCCGTTGTGCTTGGAGATGAGGAACTTTTCGAAGACGACGAACACGCGCTCATCGCAAGTGATGCGACGGCGAGTGCGGCAACGAGGCTGATGAGTCGATGACGTGTGTTCATGGTCAATAGGAGGCAGGTAGGAGTCGAGCGATGTTGGTGAAGGCAATGAACATCAGCACTAAGACGAATGGCGTGCCGATGGCGTAGGTGGTGAGGAACTTCCAGTCCTTCAAGCGTGACACGCGTCGCGCACGTTTTCGCAGCAGCGTTGGTGTCCAGAAACGGGCGAGCCACCAGACGCCGAACCAAGCGAGCCCCGCGAAGAGGGACCAAAAGATGGCGGCGGGCCAGGCTGAGGAGTCGCCGCCGGCGAGTGCGTCGGTTGATGCGTCGGTGGTGACGCCGTTGTAGGCGGGGATTGGGGTTGCGGGCGCCGGATTTGAGGTCAGTGTTGCGGTCACCACGATGCGTTGCGAGGCAGTGAACTTTGGATGGCACGCCATGAGGGTCAATCGGTTCCCGACGTTCTGGTCGAGGATGGAAAGGTCATTGGGCGAGACGATGATGTGACCCGAGGTCGTTCCTTCTTTGGGGTCAATGTGGGAGTCGACCTTGTAGGTGAAGGTTCCTTGCAGCGTTTGCACCGTGATGAGATCGCCAGGTGCGAGTTCGTCAATGCGATTGAACGGCGCTTGGTAGGTCGTGCGATGCCCCGCGACTGCCGCATTCCCCGGTTGGCCCGGCAGCGGAGTTTGTGGGAAATGACCGGGGCCTTGTTGCAGCCATTTCAGATCGACACCTTGCACCATGATGAAGTCCGAATCGATGTTCTTCATGGTGATCCGTGCGATGGGGTCGCCGAGTTGCGGAACGGGCACATCGGTCGGAGCAGTGACAACGGGTTGGGTGTCATTTGCTGGTGTCGACGGAGAGAACTCGGCAATCTGGCTGTCGAACTTTTTGGTGAGGTTGTCCTGGGCGCGGGCGGTTGACAGGCCCGTTCCCCAAAGTTGGTAGGCGACGAACAGCAGAATCACGACGCCTGCTCGCATCATGAACCGCCCAATCGCGCCCACGACGCTCCACAACTGCACCTTTGAACCCTAGCGAGGGCGGTCGCTTGGTCTCACGGCGGGGGCGACCACTACCCTCAAGGCACCCCATGGAGCCCGATGACCCCACTTTCCGGTCCGGGACGGAGCCCGTGGTCCACCTCCGCGGGGCGGTGGCCCTGCTTGGCCGATTCCCTGCCCTTGCCGGTGTCGATCTTGATGTCGACCGCCGACGCATCGTGCTCCTGCGCGGAGCGAATGGCGCGGGGAAGACGACGCTCCTGCGGGCGCTTGCCGGACTCGTGCCGATCACCGCTGGTGAGGCAATTGTCTTGGGAGTCGACCTTCGGGATGACCGACGCGCGGTGCGTCATCGAGTCGGACTGCTGGCGCATGGAACGGGTCTTTATGACGAACTCACCGTTGCCGACAATGTTCGATTCTGGACTCAGGCAGCGCGCGCCGACGTCGCTGACGCCGACGCGGCGATGGCGCAATTGGGCCTCGACGGTCGTTTGCGCGATGTCGCAGTTGGCCGATTGTCAACTGGTCAACGTCGACGCACATCGCTTGCGTGTTTGCTGGCTCGCCGTCCCGAGCTTTGGTTACTCGACGAACCTCATGCAGGTCTCGACAAAGAAGGCCGCGACATTGTCGATGCACTCATTCGCGATGCTGCTGCTGCGGGAGCAACGATCATCTTGAGCTCGCACGAACTCGATCGGTCGATCGATCTTGCCGACGAGATTGTGACGCTCGGTGGCGGCGTCGCTCTGGATGACTCCCCCGAGGTTGGTGATGATCATGTTGAGTGATGCATGGCTGATCGCTCGCAAAGATCTCAAACTCGAACTTCGCTCACGAGTTGCGCTCAATCAGGTCATTCCATTTGCCATCCTCGTGCTGGTGCTCTTCGCATTTGCACTTGATCCCGACCGCGGACTTCTCGAGAAGGCCACCCCGGGTTTGTATTGGGTGGCCGTTCTGTTCAGCGGCCTTTTAGCGATGCAGCGGTCCTTTTCGGTGGAAGCGGCCGACGGTGTGACCGATGCCCTCCGGCTTTCAGGCTTGGCCCCGGCCGGTATTTATTTGGGCAAAACCCTGTCGGTGGCGGTCCAGCTGCTCGTCCTCGAAGTCCTTCTTGGGGTCGGAGTTGCGGTTCTGTATGGGACGTCGATCACCGGCTGGCTCCTACTCATCGCGACGATCGTGGTCGCGACCGCGGCGATCTCGACCGCCGGTACTCTCTTCGGCGTTGTGGCAGCGGGTCTCCGAGTTCGTGAAACCCTCCTTCCACTCCTACTGTTGCCAGTACTCGCTCCGGTGCTGATCGGATCGACTCGTGCCTTCGAGGCAGCACTCAGCGGAACACCGTCTGAGGGCTGGCCGTGGGTCGGGTTGATGAGTGTGTTCGCCGCTGTGTACGTGGTGGCCGGAATCTTCGGGTTCGGCCCCTTGATGGAGGAATCGTGACCACCGAGACCGCCGGGTCAGTTGAGACCAGCGACAGCGGGCCGACCTCTACCGGTTCGCGCACCACCATGATCCTTGGCATCGTCACGCTGATTGCACTCGGCGTTCTCGTGCTCTTTGGGCTCATCTTGAGTCCGGCCGACGAGAACCAGGGCGAAGCAGTTCGCATCATGTACGTGCACGTGCCGTCCGCGACGCTTTCGTACGTCGGTTGTTTCCTCACCACGATCGGATCGGTCGTCTACCTGTGGCGCAAGTCGCAATGGTGGGAACTCGTCGCCTACGCGGGCGCTGAAGTCGCCGCGCTATTTACGGCGTTCACGTTGGTTACCGGAATGCTCTGGGGTCGACCGACATGGGGCGTCTTCTGGGTATGGGACGCGCGCCTTACCTCCGAAGCGATGCTCATGCTCCTGCTGCTTGGGTATCTCGCCGTTCGTCGGCTCGCAGCCGATTACGAAGTACGCGCAAAGCGAGCAGCAATCGTCGGGCTGCTCCTCGTGCCAAACGTCTTCATCGTGCGTCAATCGGTTCAGTGGTGGCGCACCCTTCACCAGACACCAACGCTTTCTCTCTCCGGTGCAGAGATTCAGGGCTTGATGCTCTTTTCGCTCTTTACGGGCTTCATCGCATTCACACTCGCATTCATTTGGATGGTCATCCATCGATTCCGTGTGGCATGGCTCGAAGAACAGGTCGACGCCGAAGGTCTTGATGCGGCAATTGCCGAACGACGCGCCGAAGGGGTCATCTCGTGAGCAACGCTTTGATCCTCGCTGAAGCCACCGGAACTTGGCCATATGTCGCTGCGTCATGGGCTCTTGTTCTTGGCGGCATGGGCGCGTACGCGCTTGTCACCGTTGTGCGCGGTCGCCGCTTAAGCAAAAAGGTTCCATCGGAGAAGCGTCGATGGAGCTGACTCCGCGTACCGGGCCCGATTCCGAAGGTGGCGATGGCGCTGACATCGCGCCGCGCAAGAAACGCCGCGTAAGTCTTCCCGCGATGGCGTTACTCGTCGCAGTGATTGCCATCGGTGGTTTCGTAATGGTGCAGGCTCTCGGCAGCGCGACGACGTTCTACCGAAACGCCGACGAAGCTGTTGCACAACGCGATTCGCTCGGTGTGAAGCGTTTCCGTCTGCAAGGCACTGTTGTTCCCGGAACCATCGTGCAAACCGGCGACGGCGTCACGTTTGAAATCTCCTACAACGGTGTCCCCATCACGGTCAATCACGTCGGCGATCCGCCCGAGATGTTCAAAGAGAATCAGGCAGTACTGCTCGAAGGGCACTTCGATGCCGATAGTTCGAATACCTACGACTCAGACCTCATGATCGTGAAGCACAGCGAGGTCTACAAAGAAAAGGAAGCCGAGCGGCTTAACGAAGCTGAGGTGAACGGACACGTTCCGGTCACCACAATCCGGAGCGGCTCGTGAATCTCGCACTTGGCCGTGCAGGAGTCACCCTTGGTCTTGCTGCAGCGATTCTCGGAGCGGTCACAGTTGGTTACGGACTGATCCGTCATCGTCCCGAACTTGTGCGGCTGTCGCGTTGGTATGCGGGGCTGGTCTTCCTCGGAGGATTCATTGCAGCGTTCGCGATGGAACGAGCACTCATCACCCGCGACTTCACGGTCAAGTACGTCGCCGATAACGGATCAACGAAAACGCCTGCGCTCTACAACTTCGCAACGCTGTGGGGAGCCCTTGAAGGTTCGATCATTCTTTGGGCACTGATCCTCGGGGGCTACCTCGTGGCGGTGGTGCTGAAGTTCCGAAAGCGCCTTGCTGATCCGCTTGTTGGCTGGGCGGTTTTCACGATGCTCCTCGTGTGCATCTTCTTCTTCTGGATGCTCGTTGGTCCGGCCAATCCCTTTAAGAGCTTTTCGCCGCCAGTCGGTTTCGATGGCCCCGGACCGAATCCGTTGCTGCAGAACCATCCGCTTATGGCCTTCCATCCGCCGATGCTGTACCTCGGTTACGTCGGATTCACGGTTCCATTCGCATTCGCAATCGCTGCGTTGATCACAGGCCGTGTGGGCGAAGGTTGGTTGTTGGCCACGCGTCGCTGGACACTCATCGCTTGGGGTTTCCTCACGGTTGGAATCATTCTCGGTTCCTGGTGGTCCTATGAAGTGCTCGGCTGGGGCGGCTACTGGGCATGGGACCCAGTGGAGAACGCTTCGTTTCTGCCATGGCTCACCGGCACCGCCTATTTGCATTCAGTGCTCGTGCAAGAGCGTCGCGGCATGTTGCGGGTCTGGAACATTTCGTTGCTGTGCGCAACGTTTGCACTCACAATTCTTGGCACATTCATCACGCGATCCGGCGTACTTGAATCAGTTCACGCTTTCACCACATCTGGGGTCGGTGTTGCGCTCATTTCGTTCTTTGCTCTCATCGTGCTTTCGACAGTTGTACTCATCGGTTGGCGTGGCGATCGATTGCGATCGCCTGGTCGAATCGATTCTCCGTTGTCTCGCGAGGGAGCCTTTCTCGCGAACAATGTTCTGTTCGCAGCCTTTGCCTTCGTGATCCTCCTTGGCACGTTGTTCCCGTTGATTGTTGAAGCCATCAACAACGATCGGGTTTCGGTAGGCGTCCCGTACTTCAATCGAATGACGATGCCGATTGGATTGACGCTGCTCTTCTTGATGGCCATTGCGCCGGTTCTTCCTTGGCGGAAAGCCAGTGGCGAGTTGTTGCGCCATCGATTGATTTGGCCTGCGTGGATCGGTGTTGGCTCGATGATCTTCGCCGTTGTCGTGGGCGCCCGCGGGTTTGCCCCGGTGCTGGCATTTGGTCTCGGCGGCTTTGCGGCTGGTTCTGCTGGTCGCCAACTTGTGCTCGCAACGCGGCGTCAGGGATGGCGTGGTCTCGTTGGGCGCGCGAACGGCGGAATGATCGTTCACCTTGGCGTGGTGATCATCGCGGTGGCGTTTGCAGCGAGCAGCAGTTACGTCCGGCAAGCCGAGTTCACACTGACGCCAGGACAATCAGCACAGTTTGCTGGTCATACGTTGGTCTACGAAGGTCAAAACATTAAGCAAGAGTCGGCCAAGATCGTTGATCAGGTTCTGATCCGAATCGATGGCACCGGACCATGGGCACCATCGCTCAATAAGTTCGCGAACGGCAATCAAACGATTGGGACACCTTCGGTGCGTTCGACCTTCACTGATGACGTTGCGCTGTCAGTGATCGATATCAAAGATGGCGAAAACGGTTCCGTGACCATTCGGGTCACCGTGCAACCGCTCATCATCTGGCTCTGGATCGGTGGCGCAGTGATGGCCTTCGGCACGTTGCTCGCAGTGTTTCCTGGACGCCGGCGCAATCCGCTCGATGCGGTTTCTGCACCGGTTTCGGTTGAACCGCCAAAGGAACCGACCGGAGCCACCGCATGACGGCCCCGTCGGGCGATACGGCTTCCCCGCGCGGCGGGAGCAAGCTGGCTCGCAACGCGGCGATCGTTGTTGGACTCGTGCTTGTGGCACTCATTGCGTTGCTTGCCACTCGCGGCACGAGCAAGCCGATCTCAAGTCAGATCGTTGGACAAGCTGCACCCGATTTCGCTGGAGAGACGCTCGACGGTTCAACATTCCGCATGGCGAATCATCGTGGCGAGTGGGTCCTGGTCAACTACTTCGCGACGTGGTGCACGCCATGTCGTCTTGAGGATCCGCAGATCCAGCAATTCGTCGATTCGCACAAGGGTGATCCGGTCCAAGTCGTGAGCGTTGCGTTCTCCGACGATGCCGATTCCATTCGTGAGTATTGGGCGAAGGAACGCAACACGTGGCCAGTCATTTCGAACAATACGGGTTTGATCGCTCTTGACTACGGCGTCACAAAGGTTCCCGAGTCGTACATGGTTGCGCCTAGTGGACTCGTCGTCGCTGGCTTCTTCGGCGGTGTTACCGCTAATGGACTCGACAAAGTGATCGCAGACAACGGCGGTATGGCCATCGCTGGTGTGGGGACCAAATGAGTTCAACGTCTGCATTTGCAAAGCGATCGCCTCTTCGCCGCTGGGGTCCGTGGGTTGCGGTTGTTGTCGTTGCGGTTGCGGCACTTTCTGTCGCGGTATTCGGCACACGATCAGCGCCCACCGCACAAGATCGCGTCAGTTCCATCTCGCGAACCGTGAAGTGCCCGGTGTGTTCTGGTGAATCGGTTGCAGAATCAAATGCGCCGGCGTCACAGGAGATCCGTCGCCAGATCGCCGAGCAAGTGCAGCAAGGTCAAACCGACGACGAGATTCGTTCGTTCTATGCCGCCAAATATGGACAGGCGATTCTCCTGACGCCGTCGGCCGCTGGTGTGAATGTGTTGGTATGGATTCTCCCAATTGTTGCGCTTGCCGTCGGTATCGCTGCGTTGGTGATTGTCTTTCGGCGTTGGGCCTCGATGCCACAAGAGCGCGCAACTGATGAAGATCGTGAACTTGTTGAGTCCGCCCTTCATCCTGATGAACTGACAGACGAGAACGATCCCCATGGCGAGGGAGCGTCGAGGTGACTGCGTCAACAGGCGGCACCGCTGCTCGGCGCGCGGCGCGTGAAGCAGCATCAGCAAAGTCCGCCAAGGGAAAGTTGGCGTCGACTCCTGCGGCTGGGTCGAATCGACGGCGCGATCTTGATCCCGACGCCTTGGCAGCGCTTGAGGAGGAACGCGATTTCTTGCTTCGTTCTCTGCAAGACCTCGAACGTGAACACGCGGCCGGAGATGTCGACGATTCTGACTACAAGGAACTGAAAGACGATTACACCGCGCGGGCTGCAGCCGCGATTCGTGCGATCGACGACCGAACGACTGCGGTGAAATCACTTCGTCCGCAACGCAATTGGAAACGCACTGCACTGGGCCTGGTGCTTGTTGGCGTGCTGGCGGTCGGTGCCGGATGGATCGTGTTCCGCAATGCAGGCACCCGAGCACCCGGACAGGGACTCACTGGTGATGCACGTCAAGACAGCGCCAATCTGATCCTTCAGGCGCAAGGGCTCACCGGGCAGGCGCAAGCCTCGTTGCAGGCAGGCGATTCAGCGAAAGCTCTCAAGCAATTTGAGTCGGCCGTGCAGACCTACGACAAGGCGCTTGAGATCTCGCCTGAAAACGTGCAAGCCATGACCTATCGGGGTTGGGTTCTCCACACGATTGCTCTCAATAGCGAAGCATCCGTTGCCGCAGAACTCGATCAGCAGGCGCGCAAGTATCTCGATGAAGCCATCGCGACTGACCCCACGTTTTCCGATGCGCGCGTTTTCCGCGCGATCCTCGAACGCAATGCTGGAGAATTTGCGGCGGCCAAAGTCGATCTTGATGCGATCGATATGAATGCCATTCCGATGTACATGATCTCAATGGTCAACGGCGTGAAGGAAGATGTCGCTGCCGGACGTCGCGACTAACTCGCGTTAGGCCGAGGGCGGAACATAGCGGCCAAGAAATGGTCGCCCGTTGCGTAATTCGATCACCCAGGTCGAACCTTTTTGGTCGATGAGAGGTCCATCGGTCTCCATCCCGTCGGCGACAAGACGTCGAAGCAAGTGGGGAATGAGGTCGCCGTGGCTGCATGCGACGCCGTCGAACTCATCGAGTTCAAGAAGAATTTGGTACGCCTCATCTGTTTCTGCGCCTTCGGCAAATGCCTCTGAGCTCTGCACTGTGAGTTCGAACTTCTCAGCGAGCGGTTCCATCGTTTGCATGCACCTGACGTATGGGCTGGAAATGATGCGGCCGATGACAAGGTTGCCAACCACTTTTGTAAGTCCATCAGCTTGTGCTTTGCCGCGTTTTGATAACGGACGCAAGTGGTCATCGGCCGTCCACTCAGAGCGTTTACCGGCATGAGCATGGCGAGTCAGGAAAATCGTCACACCGAGAACGTAGTCAACGAATTTGGTGTCGTTGGCGCGAGGTTTAAAAAGTTCGTCGAATGGCTACGCGCTCAACGAACGAAGTTCACTTACGACATGCGGAAGTTCATTGCATAACGCGTTGATATCGTCGATCGTGGAGTTGTGTCCGACGGAAATTCGCAGTGATCGTTGAGCATCGACGCCCATCGCTTCAAGGACAGGCGATGGTTCGAGCCCCTCGGAGGCGCAGGAACTGCCTGAGTGCAGTGCGATTCCGCGTCGGTCCAGCCCAAGCACCACTCCCTGTGGTTCAACGCCGTCGACGGCAAGACACATCAGATGGGGGAGTCGGGCATCGGCATCGGGCGGGCCCAGAAGTGAGATGCCGGGCGTTGTGGTCAAACGTTGGAGCGCAGTTGCAAGAAGGTTGCGGGTGTTGGAAGCCTCGGCGTTGAGCGCCGATTCGTCGAGATCGGCAGCAACAGCGCCGAGTGCGATCGCGGCAGGAATATTTTCGAGCCCGGCGCGTCGAGAGCGTTCCTGTTCGGCACCGGTGAGGAGTGGCTCAATGCGCAAGCCCTGGCGGATCCAAAGGCCGCCGATTCCGGTTGGACCGCCAAACTTATGTCCACTGAACGACAGCAGATCGATACCGAGTTCTTTCGGGTGAACCGGGACATGCCCAACTGCTTGTGCAGCATCGACATGCACGAGAATGCCACGCTCCTTGCACGCAGCGGCGATTTCGGCGATTGGTTGCAGCGTTCCGACCTCGTGATTGCCCCACTGAATATGGGCAAGTGCTGTTGTGGCGGTGAGCGCATCGACAAACGCGTCGACATCGACACGGCCAACTGAATCGACCCCGACGACGGAAACGGATCCGCCAAACGCTTTGGCGAAAAGATCGCTTGAACGTCGGACCGCTGAGTGTTCAACGGCTGCGTACACGATGTTGGGAATTGCGCCGTTTTCGACAGCTCGATGCACTGCGCCCCACGTCGCTGCTGCAATTGATTCCGTTGCTCCGCTGGTGAAGATAATTTCCCGTTGCTTCGCGTGAAGCAGCGCTGCAACTTGTTCGCGAGCGTTCTCAAGAAGGACGCGTGCTGTCATGCCCTCGTGATGAATTCGACCAGGATCGCCGAGCGATCCGCCCGTTTGAACAGCGAGTGCTTCGGCGAGCGCTACTTGCGCCGTTGCTCGCAGAGGCGCTGTCGATGCGTAATCGAGGTAGTGGCGAGCCACGATGCTCAGGCTTCGAGCGAGGTAACGCACACGTCGTCACCCATGGGCTTTGACGATTCAAGTGCGATGGTGGCATCGCCACCGTGAAGTTCGGCGACCATGCCCTTCATCATTCCGCGGTCGACTGCGCAGATGACAGGATTCGCCATGACTGCATCGCCGAATGGGCAGTGCTCGGACACGATGCGCAATTCATTGTTGCGACGTTCGGCGTGTGCGGCGAAACCTTGCGAGGTGAGCGCATCGGCAACGGTTTGCAGGATGGACTGAATCGAACGTTGTTGATCGACCCCTTGACCGAGGCGTTGGGCGAGGAGTCGCCCGTATTCGATGCCAACCTCTTCGGCCATGGCCTCGGCCTGGTCGCGCGGGAGCATGTCGAGAGCGCGGCCAAGCAACGTGATCAGTACGTCGTCGTGGCGAACGGGGAGATCGAGATGGTCGCCCTTGGTCGTGGCGGTGTAGCGCTTGGAAGGGCGGCCAGCTCCGGTGCCACCGCGGGCTACTGCGACCTCGAGGTATCCGCCAGCGGTGAGCTTGTCCAGATGGTGGCGAGCAACATTGGCATGGAGATCGAACTGTGCAGCGACTTCGCTCGCAGTCACGCCGGCGTCGGAAGCACGGGCAAAGAGGTAGATCTCACGGCGTGTGGGGTCGCCAAAGGCCGAGGTAATGGCCGTAACCACCGAGCTGAACTCGGTCGGACTGAGGGTCGCCTGTTCCACCTCGGTATTCTACCTAGCGCCGTAGGAGAAATTCCCCGACCCGAAGAGAGACCCCCCAAATGCCCATCACCGATGCCGATGTCATCGAGGTCCTCCGTCCTGTTGAGGACCCCGAACTCCACCGGAGCATCGTCGATCTCGGGATGGTTCGCGGAATCGCTATCGACGGACCAGTCGTGGCGGTGCAGATTGCGCTGACTGTCGCAGGCTGCCCATTGCGCAACGAGATCCAGAACCGCGTCACCAACGCGATCGTTGCTCTCGACGGCATCGATCGTGTCGATCTTGACTTCACTGTCATGACCGACGAAGAGCGCGCGGCGATTCGCGAACTTCTTCACGGCGATCCGGCCTCCACGGCCGGAACGCATCAGGGTCACGGCCATGCCGAAGGGCGTGTCATTCCATTCGCCGATCCTTCGAGCAGCACTCGCGTTCTGCTTATTGCCTCAGGTAAGGGCGGTGTCGGTAAGTCATCAATCACGACGAACCTTTCGATCGCTCTTGCCCAACGCGGGCACAAGGTCGCGGTCGTCGATGCCGACGTGTGGGGATTTTCGATTCCGCGCATGCTCGGTGTGGATCACACGCCAACGATCATCGATGAAATGATCGTGCCGCCCGAAGCACACGGCGTTCGTTGTATCTCGATGGGATTCTTTGTTGAAGAAGATCAGCCCGTCATTTGGCGTGGCCCCATGCTTCACAAGGCTCTCGAACAGTTTCTTACCGATGTGTTCTGGGATGAACCCGATTTCCTGCTTGTTGATCTTCCGCCAGGTACCGGCGATATCGCGTTGTCGATCGCTCAGTTCCTGCCGCGCGCCGAGCTGTACGTCGTCACCACGCCGCAGCAGGCAGCGCAGAAGGTTGCGCAGCGCGCCGCGTTCATGGCGGAAAAAGTCAACATCGAGGTCAAGGGCGTGATCGAAAACATGTCATGGTTCACCGGCGATGACGGCAAGCGCTACGAACTCTTCGGTGCTGGTGGCGGTGCTGAATTGGCCGAGCGGCTCGATGTTCGCTTCGTGGGTCAGGTGCCTTTGGTGCCTGCACTCCGTGAGGGTTCCGACGATGGCCGCCCGGTTGTGGCTGTCGAGCCTGAGAGCGAAGCAGCGGTTGCGATCCGTGCGCTGGCCGAGGTCATCGACTTGGAACTCGCCCCGACTCGCCGGTATAACGCTGGACTCAAGTTGCTGGGATGAAGGCTCGGTCTCGCGACCTAGCATGAGGCGCTGGCCATCAGGTCGGTTTCGTACAGGAGGAACTTCGTGGACGTTCGCATCGGTGTGCAACAGACACCCAAGGAAATCGAGATTGAGATGTCATCCAATGTCGATCGCGCTGAAGTGCGCGCGTCGATCGATGCTGCATTGGCCGACGCCACCAGTGTTCTTTGGCTGACCGACCGTCACGGTCGTGACATCGCTGTCCCTTCCGCAAAGATCGCGTACATCGAGTTGGGCACCTCTGATAGCGAACGCCGGATCGGATTCGGCGCGGGCTGATCCCGCCGCCTCGCTCCAATGGCCAATCTGGCGGAGCTCGCTGAACAACGGTCGCGCCTCACCGCGGCAGAAACCGATCACCTTCAACGTTTGCTTGGCACGTGGGGTTTGCTTGCCGATCTGAGTTTCTCCGATCTCATGTTGTTCGGTCGCGACCGAAGTGCCGATGACGAACGCTCAATGGTTGTCCTCGGGCAGATTCGTCCGACTACGAGCCAGACTCTTTTCACAAACGACTGGGTCGGTCGCGTTGTCACGGCTGCAGAACGGCCACTTGTCGATCGCACCTTTGCAACCGGAGAATTTGCCGAGGGAGAGATTCCGCCTGGTGCAATCGAAGGCCCGGTGCGCGAAACCTGCATTCCTGTCACGTTCGGCGGTCGCACGATCGCAGTACTGACGCGAGACGCGAATCAAATTGTTGCCCGGCAGGACGGGATCCTCGAGCGGACCTATCTCGACGTCTTCAATCGCTTCGCTGAAATGGTTGCCGATGGCGGCTTTCCGTTTTCAGGCGAAGAAGAACGCGGTGTCGTTATGCCACGCGTCGGTGACGGCGTGATGGTGCTCGATGCGGAACAGCGAGTTCAGTTTGCATCACCAAATGCAATTTCTGCGCTCCACAGAATCGGAGTGCACGCAAACTCAGAAGGCGAACGGTTTGGCGAACTCGGCCTTCCTGATTCTCCAGTGCAAGCCGCGTTTGCACTTGCTCGTCCAACCGCCGAGGAAATAGAACGCGGTCCAAACGTCACGATTCTTCTGCGCATCGTTCCGCTGGTTGCCGATGGAACTGTGACCGGTGCGCTCGTGTTGATGCGCGATATCTCGGAACTGCGCCGGCGTGATCTCATGTTGTTGTCGAAGGACGCAACGATTCGTGAAATTCATCACCGCGTAAAAAACAATCTGCAGACAATCTCTGCCCTGCTTCGATTGCAGGGAAGACGTTTGTCATCGCCCGAGGCAAAAGCCGCGGTTGAGGAATCGGTTCGACGTATTCGTTCGATCGCCCTTGTTCATGAAACGTTGTCGATCACGATCGGCGACGACGTTCCCTTTATCGAAATCGTTCGACCGCTCGTGCGAATGGTGGAGGAAGGCCTCATCTCGCCCGATCGTCCAATTCGTTTCACGGTGGTTGGCGATGCGGGCATTCTCCCGGCCGACGTGGCAACACCGCTTGCGGTGGTGCTCACCGAGCTTCTCCAGAACGTCGTTGATCACGCGTTCCCGGCGGGGCCAAGCGATGACGTCACGGTGATAGTTGAACTCGAGAACACCGGCACACGTTTGCGTGTGACCGTCACTGACAACGGGGTTGGCACTGCACCGGGCTTCACGATTGATGACAGCACCGGGTTAGGGCTCTCGATCGTTCGTACGCTCGTCACAACGGAATTGGGTGGAACGATCGGGTTCTCGGCCGGAGAGGGCACCAGCGACCGTCCTGGTACCGCTGTTCGGATCTCGGTCCCGGTTCGCCGCTAGCAACGGCATCTGACGAACTCTGGCGAAAACGACAACGACCTCCCCGAAGGGAGGCCGCCACACTGAGTCAGAGACTCGGAGATTCAGGATGCCTTGCGGCGAGCGGCAAGCCACTGACGACGAAGCTTGCGACGCTCTTCTTCAGAGGTTCCACCCCAGATGCCCGAGTCTTGGTTCGTGGCGAGGGCGAAATCGAGGCAGGGCTGGCGAACTTCGCAGTCGGTGCACACGGCCTTGGCGTTGTCGATCTGCTCGATGGCTGGGCCGGTGGTGCCGACCGGAAAGAAAAGATCGGGATCGGTGTCACGGCAAGCGGACTGGTCACGCCAATCGTCGGCGATTGCGTTCAGGGTCATTGAATGGGGCGCGGTCAGGGCCACGGTTCCTCCAGGATCGGTGGTCACGAAACGGTTTTCCGGCCGATCCGTGGGATGTGTGTTCATGCCACCTCTCCGCACCGTGAGAATCGAGAAGTGATTCGAACGGACCCGGACGTGTGTGGCTGAGGGGCGAGAACGTACTTGTGGCCCAAACCACGCGCAAGGGGTTTTTGCAAATGCTGAGGTCAGCGCCCGCGATGCCGCGGTGGGTTTGATGTTCGCTTCGGCAATGTGACAAATGACACCGAAACCACAAAGGTGGAGTTTGACGAAAACCAATCAGTTCAAACACCTACGGTGGGCACATGACAAAGGTCGTGGCACATCGGGGAGCTTCTGCTGCTTGTCCTCCCGGAAATACGGTCGAGGCGTTCGCAGAAGCGGTTGTCGAAGGCGCTGAATGGGTTGAACTCGATACCCACCTCACCGCCGACGGCGAAATCGTGGTCCATCACGATCCCGTTTTGTCTGACGGTCGGGCTCTTGGGGAGTTGACCCGAGCAGAACTGCCGATCTCGATCCCCACGTTGCAAGAGGCACTCGTCGCATGCGCTCCGCTCGCGGTCAACGTCGAGATCAAGCCTGACGGAGTTGCTGCTCTCCAACCTCAACTCATTGAAGCCGTGGTCGAGTTACTTCTTTCCTATGACGGAACTCGAGAGTTCCTGGTCACCTCGTTCGATCATGACATCGTCGATCGTGTGCGCGGACTCGCACCATCGATTCCCACCGGACTCCTCAACGCCGATGGCGCTGCAGTTGACGTCGATCTCGATCGAGCAGCGGCGGGTGGACATGTGGCGATTAACCCATGGCACGGCTTTGTTGACCGAATGTTCGTCGAACGCGCTCATTCGTTAGGTATCGCGGTGAACGTCTGGACAGTTGATGATCCTGCTTTGATGCGAGCACTTTCTCAGGCCGGCGTCGACGCGATAATCACCAACGTGCCGCGGTTGTGTCGCGAGGTGCTCAGCGAGAATTAGTGCGCGGAACGACGAGTGAAAGTGCGTCGGGTTCGTATCGAAGTTCAAGGTGTTCGATGTCCCCGAGGTAATCGCCGTCGACCTGATGCGGGATGGGTCCGTAGCCATCAATTTCGGCATGCGTAACGTCGGCGTGAAACGACACGTTTTTGCTGTTTCGTAATTGTCGACCCGAGCCAAGTGCTGACGACAAGATGCGTAGGAGCGGTACTGCATCAAGCGTTCGTAATGTGACGATGCTTAGCGGTCTATCGAGTGTTGCTTCAGGCGCGATTGTGAACGGTCGTGTGCCAATGAACGTGTAGGGGTCAGTATTGAGACAGACCGTGAACATTCCATCGTCGACTGTCGGTTTCCCCTCGACGCGAACACTGAAGTGCGCGCGCTTGCGGTCGTACTTGCGCAGCCATGTGTCGAACGCGGCCCAACCGAAAAGCGCGTGGTTCGCCCATCGCTTGAGCGAACCGCGCCGTTCAACTTCGGCAACAACCGCTGCGTCGAATCCGATCCCGACATGAAACAAGAAATAGCGACCATTGACCGAACCGAGCCCAATGCGTTGAATCGAGTCGGAGGCAAGTGCATCAAGAAGTGCGCCTGTGGCTTCGATGGGGTCATCTGGAAGGCCGAGTGTTCGAGCAAAGACATTGGTTGATCCGCCAGGAACTGCAGCAAGTGCCGTGGCAGTTCCTGCGAGTCCGTTCGCCGCTTCGTTGAGTGTTCCGTCGCCCCCAAGTACGACGACGACATCGGCTCCATCTGCCGCGGCAGTGGCGGCGAGACGAGTGGCGTGCCCCCGACGAGCCGTTTCCGACACGGTGACCTGGTGGTCCGCAGCGAGGGCTTTGGTGATGACCACCCGTCCCCGGGCGGTGACCGAAGAGGCCGATGGATTGACGATGAGGTGCATCTTCACAAGGACTTTGACCGTAGCGGAGCCCCGAAGGTGACGTCTCAGCAACAGATCCCGAACAAAGTCCCCGTGTGATTTGGCCCCGACCCCATTCTGCGGGCAGGATTCGCCCTATGAACGTTGTCGTTTGTGTCAAGCAGATCCCGGACCCGGCTGATCCTGGTGCGTTGGATCCCACTACTAAAACCCTGAAGCGAGACGGCAAGCTCATCCTCGACGAATCTGATTCGTACGGTGTTGAGATGGCGCTGCAGCTTGTGACCACTGCCGGTGGCGGTGAAGTCACGCTCGTCTCCATGGCTCCGAATGGTGAAGTGTCCGGTCTACGTACCGCGCTTGCCATGGGTGCTGCGAAGGCGATCCTCGTCAGTGACGATGCGCTCGCTGGTAGCGACGCACTCGCAACTGCCAAGGTGCTCGCCAAGGCCATCGAGCGTGTCGAAGGTGCAGACCTTGTTCTCACCGCGACCGAATCGAGTGACGGTTACACCGGAACGGTTCCTGAGCAGATCGCAGGATTGCTCGACCTCCCGTCAGTCACCTTCGCGAAGTCGATCAGTGTTGAAGGAAGCACTGTCAAGATCCAGCGTCAGACCGAAGCTGGTTACGACGATGTCGAATGCCCGCTTCCCGCTCTTGTTTCGGTGACCGCTGGTGTTGTTGAACCGCGTTACCCGTCCTTCAAGGGCATCATGGCGGCCAAGTCCAAGCCGGTCGACACGCTCACCGTTGCTGACCTTGGTCTCGATGCCAGTCAGGTCGGTTGGGCCGGGGCCGGTCAGCAGATCGTGTCAATCACTGAAGCTCCCGCTCGCGAGGCTGGTGAGGTCTTCGAAGACGATGGCACCGCCGCCGAGAAGATCGTCGCGTTCCTCGACGACCTCAAGGTTCTCTAGGAGGAATTGATCATGGCTCTTACGAAGATTTGGGTGCTCGCCGAAGCAAACGACGGCAAGGTCACCACAACCACACTTGAACTTCTCACCAAGGCCCGTTCGTTGGCCGACACGGTTGAAGCGATCTACGCCGGCGGCGACGCCGACGCGATTGCTGGCCAGCTCGGCGAGTTCGGCGCATCCAAGGTGTACACAACCGGCGATCTCGCTGGTGCGCTTCCGGGCGTTCCGGTGTCGGGTGCCATCGCTGCTCTCGTCGAGGGTGGCAACGCCCCCGACGCGATCATCGCTGCTACCTCCTACATCGGTCGCGACATCGCTGGTCGTCTCTCGGCCAAGCTCGATCGCACCGTGATCACCAACAACACTGACCTCGAGGTCGACGGGTCAAGCCTCGTCACCACCGAGCCGGTGTTCGGCGGCACCACCGACGTGAAGACCACCTTCACCGCCGCTGGTCCGCACCTGGTGCTCGTGCGTCCGAAGTCATTCGTCGCTGAGTCCGCTGGCGGCGGCGCAGCTGCAGTCGAGACCATTGCGGTTCCCGATGGTGGCAAGAGCGCTGGCGCAAAGGTCGTCAACCGTCACGTTGAAGAGCGTGAAGGGC
>CAFBNA010000010.1_pt1 | contig 23113 bp, 23 predicted proteins | sample 7269141 | NCBI WGS metagenome assembly CAFBNA01 (sample SAMEA6814080, study PRJEB35770) | uncultured Microthrixaceae bacterium | biome: Freshwater; feature: Freshwater reservoir; material: water | place: Czech Republic | collected 2017-05-23 | depth 30m m
AGAATTTCGTCAGCCCCGACGAGCCAACAGTTCCTCGGCGATCTGCACGGCGTTGAGCGCCGCACCCTTTCGGAGGTTGTCACCGGAGAGGAAGAGCGAAAGCCCGTGCTCCACCGTGCGGTCGGTACGGATGCGACCCACAACGGTGGGGTCGACTCCGGCGGCCATAAGCGGAGTCGGGATGTCAGCCAATTCCACACCGGGGGCCTTCACCAACAGGCGACGAGCATCTTCCGGGGTGATGGAGTTGGAGAACGAAGCAGAAATCGAAAGTGAATGCCCGGTGTAGACCGGCACCCGCACGCAGGTCACGGTGACCTCGAGATCGGGAAGCTCGAGAATCTTGCGCGATTCGTTGCGCAACTTCTGTTCTTCGTCGGTTTCGCCGCGACCATCGTCGACCAGTTTTCCGGCAAACGGAATGACGTTGTAAGCGATCGGAGCCGGAAACTTTTCGGGAGTCGGGAAATCGATTGCGGTTCCCGACATCGTGAGTGCCGGCGCACCTTCACCGATCTTGCGGATCTGATCGTCGAGTTCCGCCGTACCTGCGAGGCCAGCGCCGGAGACGGCCTGGAATGTCGTGACGGTAAGCGTGCGCAAGCCAGCTTCAACATCAAGCGGCTTCAACACCGGCATCGCGACCATGGTCGTGCAATTCGGATTGGCAACGATGTTCTTCGGGATGGAGTCGAGCGCGTGAGCGTTCACTTCAGGCACGACGAGCGGAACGTCGGGATCCATGCGCCAGGCCGAGGAGTTATCGACGACGACGGCACCAGATTCAGCAACCCGAGGTGCGAGTGCCAGCGACGTACCACCACCTGCAGAGAACATGACGATGTCGAGGCCGGAGTAGTCGGCTGCCTCGGCATCTTCGATCTCGATTTCGGTATCGGCCCAAGGCAGACGACGGCCAGCCGAACGAGCCGACGCGAATAAACGAAGTTGAGAGACTGGGAACTGGCGCTCAGCAAGGATGGCGCGCATGACGCCACCCACCTGACCAGTTGCTCCGACGATACCTATACGCATAAGGGGAGAAACCCTAGCGGGCACCCCCTGAGCGACCACCAATGAGTTTCGAAATCGCCGGCAGAGGCCTGAAACAGAGCCTCAAATCTCGGTTTGCCGTTAGTCGACGTAGACAGGACCGTCGGCGAGGCCGAAGGCGTCGTGGAGTGCCACAACTGCTCGCTCGACCTCGGCTTCGGCGACGACGCAGCTCACACGAATTGCTGACGTGGCGATCATCTCAATATTGATGTTGTTGGCCGCAAGCGTCTCGAACACCGTCGCCGCGACACCAGGGTGCGACTTCATTCCCGCACCAACCACGCTGACTCGAGCGATTGCGGGATCGCCGTTGACGCGCGTGGCCCCGATGTCTGCGGTGTGCTGTTCGCAAATCGCAATTGCCGCATCGAGTTCGCTGTGAGGAACGGTGAACGAAATATCGGTTACACCATGATCGGATGTGTTCTGCACGATGAGATCGACATTGATGTTCGAATCGGCAAGGGCGCGGAACATCAGCGCCGCGATACCGGGACGGTCGGCAACACCGCCGATCGTGACCTTTGCTTCATCGGCATCGTGCACAACTGCAGAAACGATTGCCTGTTCCATGGTGTCGTCCTCCTTGGTGACGATCGTTCCGATTTCCCACGTGAATGCCGAACGCACGTGAAGATCGACGCCGTGGGTACGGGCGAATTCCACTGAACGCATAGCCGGTTTGGGACAACCGTTTGCCGTCATCTCGAGCAATTCATCGAAACTGATTTTTTCCATCTTGCGGGCGTTCGACACGATGCGCGGATCGGTCGTAAACACTCCGGTCACATCGGTGTAGAGCTCGCAAGAATCCGCACCCAATGCGTGCGCAAGCGCAACAGCAGTTGTGTCGGAACCTCCGCGACCAAGGAAGGTCACATTTGCTTCGGGTGAAACGCCCTGTGCGCCACCAACAACTGCAACACGACCAGCAGCCAATGCTTCGACGACACGAGCGGGCTTTACGTCGACGATCTTTGCGTTGCGGTGCGTCGAGTCGGTGAGGAATCCCGCTTGGGAACCGGTGAACGATTCGGCCTCGATACCCGTGTCGGCGATAGCCATGCACAGAAGCGCCATCGCCTTGCGTTCGCCGGCGGTCACGAGCATGTCCATCTCACGACCGGGTCGAGTCTCGGAAACTTCTGCGGCAATACGCAGCAGATCATCGGTTTCCTTACCCATGGCGGAAATCACGACCACGACCTGATTGCCCTCGCGAACCGTGCGCGCCACATGGCCTGCCACAGCGCGCATGCGCTCTGGATCACCGACCGAGGTGCCACCGAACTTCTGAACAAGGAGAGCCACGGGTCGCAACGCTACCGGCCGCCCCGACCTCATCCCGAATCACTTGTAGGTTCTCCGACCATGGCTCGCTCATCGGACCGCCGTCAACAACAGATAGCTCGCCAAAAGGCGCAGACCGCAGCGACCGCTCGACAGCGGAAGGCTCGTCGCCGTAAGCAGTTTGCCGCCGGTGGGGTCGCAGTCGTCGTGGTGCTCTCAACTCTTGGAGCCTTCCTCGGCTCGAAGAGTTCGACGACCAAATCCTCGACAACGACCACAACGGTCCCCACCTCGACCACATTGCAAAAGTCGGGAATCGTCCCGCCAGCAGTTCCGCTGGGGGCAACGCTCACCGGGGCGACACCGTGTCCGGCCGAGGATGGCTCGTCGGCTCGAACCACAACGTTTGCATCTGCGCCACCCACCTGTATCGACAACACCCACTTCTATACCGCCACAATCACGACCACGAAGGGCGTGCTTACGGTGCAACTCAATCCAAAGGTGTCGCCACAAACGGTGAACACGTTTGTGGCACTTGCTCGCTACCACTACTACGACGGGCAACCGATCACCGATGTGCGCAGCCGGGCGTCGTTCACCGCAGGGATGGCGTTTATCGACGGATCAAATCAACCTGGATTTGCCATTCCGGGTGAGATCCCCGCAAAGGGAACCGTGTTCACCCCCGGTGCACTTGCGATGGCACCCGCTTCAGCGTCGAACGGCATCGGAGGCCAATTGGTGTTCGCCACGTTCGATCAAGCCGCCGATAACAATCAGCAGGTCACCCCTCTCGGCATCATGCTCAGCGGCGACGCAACGCTGACCGCCATGAACCAACTTGCGAGCGAATCCGGGAAACCCACTGCGCTCGTCACCATTACTTCGATCTCCGTCGTTCAAAGTGGCGCGATCCCGGGCTAAACCACGGCGTTGAGGTCACGGCGATCTCACCGACAGACCTGCCCGATCGCCGTTAGTGCTGCGGGCTTGCTAGCGTCGCCGCCCGATGGGAACCGCAAAGCGTGAACGCCAAAAAGCAGGACATCAGGCCCGCCTCAATGTCGAACGATCACTGGACCGACGCGATCAGCGCCGACGCCGACTCTTTTCGATCGTTGGCGCCGCTGTCATTCTGGTTGCCACTGGCGCACTGTTCGTTGCGCTGAGCGACAACAGTTCAACGTCAACCACCGCAGCAACAACCACGACCACGCTTGCGAGCACGACCACCGTTTCTGCCGTCACGCTTCCTTCGGCTGCCGGTAAGCCGTGTGTTGCCTTCAACGACACCCTTCCAGTCGGCGCCCCTGACGTAACCATGCCGGTCGGCGAAACACCGAAGGCGCTTGTTGTGAAAGATCTCGTCGTCGGCTCCGGCACACCAGTCGCAAAGGGTGACTCAGTCACCGTGAACTACATCGGCGTGTCCTGCTCAACCGGAAAGATCTTTGACTCGTCTTGGGCGAACGGAAAGCCGATCACGTTCCCGCTCAACCAGGTCATCACTGGCTGGTCGCAAGGACTTGTCGGCATGCAGCCCAACGGCCGCCGACTCCTCGTCATCCCACCCGATCTTGGGTATGGCTCAACCGGCCAAGGCGGCATTGCTCCAGACGAAACTCTGGTCTTTGTTGTCGACCTCATTTCGACGTCGACATCAGCAACGCCTGGCACCGCAGCGAACTAACGAAACTGCTGTCGCTTAGAGAACAGCTTCGGGAAGTGCAGAAATGTCGGAAAGCTTTCCGTCCCGGTGAACAATCACGTTGCCTTTGCCAGCGACTCGCCAGCCACCGGTTCCGATGTCATCGATGACTGCTGTGCAGTTAGGGAGTTCAAGGAGAACGACGCCGGCCGATGCAAGGTCAATCGTTCGTCGGACTTTGTCAGGTGACCATTCGTCGCTGCGCGCAATAACCGCAACGCCAGGCAGCAGCCCGAGACCAACGGTGAACGCACCGCCGCGAGTGTCAACCATCGGGTCGCACAAAACATCGGCTCCGGCACCACTACCAACAAGCGCCGCGCCTCCACGCCACGCTGACAGAAGCGCGTCGTACGTCGGCGTGTCTTTCATGACCGACCTGATATGCATCGGCGAGACACCCGTGAGATACAAAAACTTTGCGTTTGCAACCGCAGCGATGTTCTCTGCATCGAGCGCGTCGGTGCGCGAATACACGGGAACCTCGCGAACCGTTGCACCAAGCGTCGCAAACCATTCACGCGCTGCTGCAACAGACTTCTGTGGGTTTTCATAGGCCCAACCCGTGGCGAGCAACGTCACTTCGGTTGCACCGACCGCAGCGAGAAGTTCCGCGTCAAACGTGCAGCCTTCAGAAAATTCTCCTCCACCGACAAGTGCGAGTGGTCCGGTCATTGCTGTACCTCCGGGACGGTGACGACTCGACGCGCTCCAAGCGACACAAAGTGTCGGAGTGGGGCAACGGCTGTCGGCATAGTGAAACGATCGATGTCGTCGTTGATGAGGGTTGTTGTTCGTACTGCGGCAGTGAGATCGCGCCCCACGTGGAAACCACGCACCGAACGAGTTACTGACCATGGCGCAAAACTCAGGACGCGAAGTGTGCCGGGGCGAACGACTGGTTCGACAGCAAGCAATCGACCACCTGGGGCCAGGAGAGCGTCGAGAGCGTTCATTGCTGCTGCGAGATCGGGAAAGCGAATGAGCTCGGCAACCGAGATCACGATGTCCCATTGATCGGCGCCAGAGATAACTCCGCAATCGATCGTGTCTCGAAGAATCGTTCGAGCGTCAGGGTTGGAAAGGTCAAGAACCCGACCATCGGCCGCGGCCAATGCCTCGGTATGACGACGGCGAAGCTCCCCTTCGATGGCTTTGGGGAACCGGCGCTCGCCTTCGACGATCACTGTTTTGCGGGTCGACACGATGAGCACGCTAGTGGGGACACCGATCGCGGCCGCCCGGCGCAGCGATAGGCACCGAAACCTACCCAGCGGTAACCTCAAGCGCTCTCCGGGATGGCCGGTGACCAGTGAAAGAGGAATGGCTGTGGCAATCGAACGAATCGGAATCATCGGATCCGGAATCATGGGCTCGGGTATCGCCGAGGTAGCCGCCAGTACAGGCCACACCGTGGTCCTGCGTTCTCGTTCGATCGATAGCGCCAACGCAATGCTCGCGGGCCTTCAGAAGTCACTCGCCCGCCAGGTCGAGAAGGGCCGCCGCGAACAAGCCGACGCCGATGCCATCGCTGCACGCGTCACTGCAACTGCCGACCTTGCCGACCTTGCCGATTGCGATCTCGTTCTCGAATCGGTCGTCGAAGACCTTGATGTGAAGTTGGCCCTGTTCCGTGAACTCGATGGCATCGTCAAGGCCGACGCAATCATCGCCACCAATACTTCGACTCTTCCGGTCGTCGAAATGGCCATGGCCACCAACCGTCCCGGACAGGTGTGCGGCGTTCACTTCTTCAATCCAGCACCTGCAATGAGCCTCGTTGAAATCGTTCGCCCCATGACGGCCGACGATGCAACCATCGCCACGGTTACCGCATTCGCTCAAGCATGCGGCAAGGATCCAGTCGAGGTTGCCGATCGCGCCGGCTTCATTGTGAACGCTCTTCTCTTCCCGTATCTCAACAACGCGGTGAAGTTGCTTGAGAACGGCATCGCCTCGCGTGACGACATCGACACCGCCATGAAGGGCGGCTGCAACTTCCCGATGGGTCCGTTGCAACTTCTCGACCTTGTCGGACTCGATACATCGGTTGCCATCCTCGACGCGCTGTACGACGAATTCCGCGATCCGAACTTCTCCCCGGCACCGCGCCTTCGTCGCATGGTGACTGCTGGCCACCTCGGCCGGAAGTCGGGCATTGGTTTCTACGACTACCGCAAGTAAGCCTCTGTCATCGTCGATGACCGATTAGTCGTGTTGCCTATCGAGCCGCCGCTTTCGCAGTGGCAGTTTCCCGCGCCCGATACCGCCGATGAGAATGGTCTTGTTGGCGTCGGTGCCGATCTCGAACCAGGGACTGTGCTCAGCGCGTATCGAGCGGGAATCTTTCCGATGCCATTCGACAACGGGCCAACCGTTGGATGGTGGTCGCCCGAACCGCGCGGAATCATCCCGATCGACGCGTTACGCGTGTCGCGATCATTGCGACAATCGATCGACCGTTACGACATCACGATTGATACGGCGTTCGATCACGTCGTCCGCGCGTGCGCGGATCCCGATCGAGATGGCGCGTGGATCACGTCAGCCGTCCATTCCGCCTATAGCGAGCTTCATCGATTGGGCTGGGCCCATTCAATCGAGACTCGCGACCGAGTAACCGGCGAAATCGTCGGCGGCCTCTATGGCATCCACATCGATGGACTGTTTGCCGGCGAATCGATGTTCCATCATTCCCGTGATGCGTCCAAGGTGGCGCTCGTCGGACTCGTGGAGCATCTGCGCTCACGAGGCGTGGTTCTCCTTGACATTCAGTGGCTGACACCGCACTTGGCCAGCCTTGGAGCGGTCGAAGTCCCCCGTGCCGAGTACCTGTCTCTGCTTGCCGATGCCTTGGCAATTCCCGTTCGCCCCTTCGTTTCGGAGGTGTCACCGTGACAAAGCAACCATCAATGGGCGAGCATGGAGACATGAGCACCACCCCTCCTGGAGATTCGATTCGTTCGGCCGATCGCCCGTGGATGATGCGTACCTACTCAGGGCACTCCACTGCGCGTGCCTCGAACGAGCTCTACCGCACGAATTTGGCCAAGGGTCAGACCGGCTTGTCGATTGCGTTCGATCTTCCAACCCAGACCGGTTACGACCCCGATGATCCCCGCTCACGCGGCGAGGTCGGCAAGGTTGGTGTTCCCGTCGCCGAGCTCGGCCATATGCGCGAGCTTCTTGAAGGCATTCCCGTTGGCGGGATGAACACCTCAATGACAATCAACGCGACTGCAGCATGGCTGCTTGCTCTGTATGTCGCCTACGCCGCAGAGAACGGTGTTGCTTCAAACGAACTGCGCGGAACAACACAGAACGACATCGTGAAGGAGTACTTGTCGCGCGGCACGTACATTTTCCCGCCAGAGCCTTCGCGTCGACTCATCGTCGACATGGTCGCATGGTGTTCTGAAAACATTCCGGCTTGGAATCCGATGAATGTGTGCAGTTACCACCTTCAAGAAGCCGGGGCGACACCGGTTCAGGAAATTGCGTACTCCCTAGCAACCGCTATCGATGTTCTCGATGCAGTACGTGAAAGTGGACAGGTCTCCGCAGATCGCATGCCTGCGGTCGTTGCTTCTATTTCGTTCTTCGTGAACTCGGGCATTCGCTTTGTTGAAGAAGTGTGCAAGATGCGCGCCTTCACAAAGATGTGGGACGAAATCTGCCTTGAGCGCTACGGCGTCACCGATGCGAAGGCACGACGCTTCCGTTACGGCGTGCAGGTGAACTCCCTCGGACTCACCGAAGCCCAGCCCGAAAACAACGTGCAGCGAATCGTTCTGGAAATGCTCGGAGTCACGCTCTCGAAAGATGCGCGTGCTCGTTCGCTTCAGCTCCCCGCATGGAACGAAGCACTTGGTCTCCCCCGCCCCTGGGATCAGCAATGGTCGCTCCGAATGCAGCAGGTCCTTGCCTTCGAATCCGACCTCCTCGAGTACGAGGACATCTTCAATGGCTCCCATGTCATCGAAGGACTCACCGATGAATTGGTGACCGCAGCGCGCGCTGAACTCGACGAGGTTCTCGCAATGGGCGGAGCGTTCTCCGCCATCGAAGAACTTAAGGGTCGCCTCGTTGCGTCGAACACCGAACGTGTTCGTCGCATCGAAACGGGCCAGCAGGTTGTCGTCGGTGTCAACAAGTTCACCGAAGCAGCCGACTCCCCGCTCTCGGGTGACGAATCAATCCTGCGCGTCGACCCAGCAGTCGAAGCCCAGACCATTACCGAAGTTGAGGCATGGCGAGGCGCACGCGACAGTGCTGCCGTCGATGCTGCGCTCGCCGAACTGCGCCGAGTCGCCCTCACAGATGAAAACATCATGGGTGCCACAATCGCATTGGCAATTGCCGGCGGAACCACTGGTGAATGGGCCGGTGCATTGCGTGAGGTCTTCGGCGAATACCGGGCACCAACCGGTGTTGCTGCCGCTGCAGGCGTCGGCACACTTCCTGAAGATCTTCGGGCCGTGGCTGAAAGAGTGAAGTCAATGGCCGGCGGTCCGCCGCGATTCCTCGTTGGCAAGCCTGGCCTCGATGGGCACTCCAATGGCGCTGAACAAATCGCCGTGGCCGCTCGTGACGCCGGTATGGAAGTCATCTACCAAGGCATCCGCCTCACCCCAACTCAGATTGCGGCGGTCGCTCGGGACGAAGACGTCGATGTCGTCGGACTTTCAATTCTTTCCGGTAGCCACATGCAACTCGTTCCCGATGTCGTCGAACGACTTCGGGCCGAGGGCGTGACGTGTCCCGTCATCGTCGGCGGCATCATCCCCGAAGATGACCGACCCAAGTTGCTTGCAGCCGGCGTCGCTCGTGTCTACACACCGAAAGATTTCGAACTCGGCAACATCATGGGCGATATCGCTGCACTCGTTGCTGAAACTCGAGGCTGACGAACTCAGCCGTCGAGTTCCGCGATCACGTCGTCGGTATCGGCCCCAAGACCACGAGCCGCAAAGCGAACTCCGCCGGGCGTCGCTGACAATCGAGCGATCACGTTCTGCATCGGAACGCCGTCGACTTCGATGATTGCGTTGCGTTCACGCAAATGCGGATCCTTCACGACATCGGCCATCGAATACACCGGCGCAACGGCAACCTCTGCACGTTCCGCCTCAGCAAGCACAAGTTCAAGTGGCCGTTGCGACACCCATTCGCCGACGATCTTGTCGATGAGCTCGCGATTGGCAACGCGGTTCTCGAATCCGTCGAAACGCGGATCATCAGGAGCGCCCACCAGGGCCATCAGACGCTGGGCAACTGACTCCGCAGTCGTTGAGATCGCGACCCACTTCCCATCAGCGCAGCGATAGGTATTGCGCGGCACTGAATAAGGGATGCCTGATCCAAGACGAGGCTGTTCGTAACCCGTGAGAGCGTTCGCTGAAAGCAACGGACCCATCAGATGCAGCATTGACTCGAGAAGGTTGACATCGACGACCTGACCAACGCCTGAATGCACTGCAACCATCGTGGCGAATGCCGCAACAATTGCCGTCACTTCATCAGTGAGGGCGATGGGTGGAAGCGTTGGCGCACCATCGGGTTCACCATTCACATTGGCAAAGCCCGACATCGCTTCAGCCAAGGTCGCAAAGCCAGGACGATCTCGATACGGACCGGTCTGACCAAACCCCGTTACGCGAGTGATGACCAACTTCGGGTTCGATACATGGAGGGTGTCGGGGTCGAGACCCAGCGCTTCCAGTTTTCCGGGCCGAAAGTTTTCGACGAGCACGTCAGCCGTAGCAAGCAACCGTCGAAGTACCGACAGCCCTTCTTCGGTTTTCAGATCAAGAACAATGGTGCGCTTGCCCCGCCCGGCAACCTTCCAGAACAAGGTGACGTCATCAGATGGATCGCGCCATCCCATATCGCGAACGGTGTCGCCCTTTCCGGGGCGCTCAACCTTAATGACGTCGGCACCGAAGTCGGCCAGATGTCGAGCACAACCGGGCCCGGCAAGCACCGTAGAAATATCGATGACACGAAGATCAGACAGCGGCGATGCGGGCGAACTCATTAGGCGACGTTATCCAATCGGGTTGAACTTCGAACTTCCATCAGCAAGCGTCACAACGAGTTCGCCGGCAGCAGAACGCAGAACCGTCGGCTCAGCACCTTCCAGAAGCCCCGGTGCTGCCGCAACCACACCAGTACGCGCGGCATTGTCAGAGTGCCGACTGAGAGCGATTGCTTCATCAAGAAGTTCGCGAGCTGAGTTGTCGAGCAGTGAGAGATCATCAGAGACCAAAACCATTCCGCCGGAAACCCCAACAGCTTGGGCCCAAGTCCGCGCTGCGTTCGGGCTCAGTTCCGTCTGTTCTGCGCGCAGCATCACACAGTCGGGATCGTTGAGCCACAAGCGACGATGCATAAACGATCGCGTCGCCGTTGCCGCCCACGCATGTCGCGTTGCTGGTTGTGTGCCCGAATAGCCAGAAAACAGCAGAACGTTTGAAGGCAGTGACCACGCAGGAGCGACATCGGCGCCGATTCGATTGCCATCAATGACACCAACCGAATTCGCTAGTGGGACTCCACACCCAAGCAGGAACGTTTCGTCGCCCGCCCCAGCACGTATCGCGTCGAATCCAGCGCGCACGCGTTGCGCTGGCGTGAACGATTGATCGGCCCACACACCATCGAAGGACGGAGAAAACGTGAAGTCGAGTTTCAAGTAGGTGAATCCCATATCGACGACCGTGGCCGCGAGAGCGCGCAAGTGCTCCTGAACCTCGGGAATCGTCGTGTCGAGCCCGTACATGAGACCGTCGCGACCGCCTTCCCACGGCGCATTGAACATGTTGATCAGTGGTTCGCCATCAAAACCGCGGGCCAGCCATTCAGGATGTTCGAGAGCGAGTCGCGAATCAGGTGCCGCCAGGAACGGCGCCAACCAAAGGCCTGGACGACGTCCACGATCGGCAATTGATGCAGCGAGTGCTTCGAGTCCATCGGGAAACTTTTGGTTTGTTGTGAGCCAATCTCCGATTGCCGATTGATAGCCATCGTCGACTTGGAAAACGTCGAAGGGCCAGTCGTCGGCGAGTCGCAGGTTCGACGTGATGTCGTTCTGCGTCACTCCGTGGAAGTAGTGGTACCAACTGCACCAACCAACCTGATGGTCAGCGTTGATGCGTGCGCCACCTATTGAACCAACCGTTGCCGCCCATCCGGAAAGCAGTGCATCGGCGGAGGCACCGTGCGCAATCAGTACGTCGTGAAGATCTCGCCGTTCCCCTTCGGCCGGAACAAGATCGCCGAGAAAGGCTTCGCACCAAAGTTCCGTGCCTGTCTCACCAGTGCGCAATCGGAGTGTGCCGTCGTGAAGATCGCCACCATTGAACGCAGCCAGGACAGGTTCGTTGGTGTCATCAACAAGAATCGTGAGCCATTCCGATCGCAGTTCATCGCCAACCTCGACAATTCGCTGGTCGGCTTGGTTGATGGCACGGATCAACTCAATCGACCCGGAAGCAAGCGATCGATCACGATCCTCACCAAAGACTGCGACGTCGCTCGGGCTCCAGGACTGATACCCGTGGCGCAGCATCCGCAGGCGGCCCGCAACATCAACCACGCGGAAGACGAGCGAAACCGAACGAACCAACTGAGCCGCAACGTCATCTCGGGCGATCCACCACGACCAATGTTCGGACTCTGCTCCTGCAGGTAGAACCGAACGTCCCCACGCATCCCCTGCAGTGATCCCAACGGCGAATCCGGAAGTTCCGTCGTGAGGGGTTGGACGGCGAGAAAGCGGAATTGAGCCGAACCCCGGCATCTCAATGCGATCAACGACAAGGCGCATTCGCCGAGCGTAGAACGCCACGCCACCGAGTCAGGGTGGTTGTGCGTACGATTCGCCAAACCTCAGGAGGATCCATGACTCGCATTGGCTACCAAATTCCTAACTTCACCTATCCCGGCGTTGGACCAGCAGAACTTTTTGATGCAGTTGCCAAGCAGGCCGCGGCTGCAGACCGATCGGGCTTCGACACCATCATGGTGATGGATCACTTCTACCAATTGCCGATGCTCGGCGAGCCTTCGAAGTACATGCTTGAGTGCTACGCCACGCTTGCCGCCCTCGCGCAGCACACCACAAAGGCGCGCCTTGCCGCGCTGGTCACCGGCAACACCTACCGAAACCCTGCACTTCTTGCGAAGACGATCACCACCCTTGACATCGTTTCGGGTGGTCGGGCGCAACTCGGAATTGGTGCCGGATGGTTCGAACTTGAACATGATTCGCTCGGTTTCGAATTCGGAACGTTCACCGAACGCTTCGAGAAGCTCGAGGAAGCGCTGCAGATCATTCTCCCAATGTTGCGCGACGAACGACCAACCTTTTCCGGCAAGCACTATTCGGTCGACAACGCCATCAACCAGCCGCCACCCATCAGCCGCATTCCGATCATGGTCGGAGGCTCAGGCGAAAAGAAGACATTGCGCATGGTTGCGCAGTATGCGGACTCCGCGAATTTCACCTGCGGACTCGACGAAGTCCCTCGGAAGATGGATGCGCTCGCGGCACATTGCGAACGCCTCGGACGTGACCGCCACGAAATCACTGTCAGCAAGATGGGTTTCTGCGTCATCGCACCCACGGTGGATCAGGCGTACCAGGAAGCCAAGTCCTACATGCTCGGAATGGGCATCGACCTCGATGCTGTCGACGAAGCAACTCGCGAAATGATCCTCGGCCAGGTGTGGTGGGGCGGTTCAGAAGAAATCGAGGAATGGTTCGTAAAGGTCAAGGACCTTGGACTCGATGGCGTCACAGTGTCACTGCCCGCGAACGGCACAATCCCCGAGCGCATTGAGCAACTCGGTGAAGTGGCAACAAAGGTGTTCGGCTAGCGCCTGTTAGTTGCGAGCAGCAGGACGCGAACGGCGTGATGCCACCGGACGCGACCACCAGCGGCCACTGAACCGCCAACGCGATTCAGGCTCCACTTCCTGACCAACCATGATCCGAGGACGCGTGACCTCGATCGCAGCGGCGATCGCGGCGGCTTCTTCGATGGTCGGTTCGGGCGTGATGCGCACGCTCGGCGACGAATCGCTCACAACGGGATGTTTCCGTGCTTGCGATGCGGAAGTTCCTCGCGCTTGGACTTGAGCATCTCAAGACCGGCGATGACCTTCATGCGGGTGTCGGCGGGATCGATGACGTCGTCGATAAATCCGCGCTCGGCCGCAACGTACGGGTTGGCGAATCGTTCGGTGTAGTCGTCAATAAGTTCTGCACGACGCTTCTCGGGATCGGCTGCACCCTGAAGTTCACGGCGGTAGAGGATCTCAACAGCACCGTTGGGACCCATAACCGCAAGTTCGGCAGACGGCCATGCGAAGGCGAGGTCGGCGCCAATCGACTTGGAGTTCATGACCACGTATGCGCCGCCATAGGCCTTACGAGTGATGACCTGAATACGCGGAACGGTTGCTTCACAGAAGGCGTAGAGCAACTTGGCGCCGTGGCGAATAATGCCGCCGTATTCCTGATCGACGCCTGGGAGGAAACCAGGAACGTCGACGAACGTAACAAGAGGAATGTTGAATGCATCGCAGGTACGCACGAAACGTGCGCCCTTCTCTGCCGATTCAATGTCGAGCACACCAGCAAGAACCATCGGCTGATTGCCAACGATGCCGACAGTTTCCCCGTTGAGGCGAGCGAAACCACAAACGATGGAACCAGCCCAGCGCGGGAAGTACTCGAAGAAATCGCCATCGTCGACAACCGAGGCGATGACCTTCTTCATGTCGTACGGAATGTTGGGGCTCGCCGGCATGATGTCGACAAGTTCCGGACAACTGCGCTGCGGATCATCGTCCGTTGGCATTGCCGGTGCAGTTTCAAGGTTGTTCGACGGGAGGAACGAGAAGAGGTACTTCACGTCGTCGAGGCAGGTCTTCTCGTCTGGCGAAACGAAAGTGGCCACGCCGGATTTGCTGGCATGTGACTTTGCGCCACCGAGTTCTTCGAGGGTGACTTCTTCGCCCGTCACGGTCTTCACAACATCGGGACCGGTGATGAACATGTGGGAGGTTTCATCGACCATGAAGATGAAGTCAGTCATGGCGGGGCTGTACACCGCGCCACCGGCGCATGGGCCAAGGATGACGGAGATCTGCGGGGTCACACCCGACGCTTGAACGTTGCGATGGAAGATGCCGCCGTAACTAGCGAGCGACACCACACCTTCCTGGATACGAGCGCCAGCGCCATCGTTCAGACCGATGAGCGGTGCACCAACCGAAAGGGCGAGATCCATCACCTTGTGAATCTTCTCGGCGAAGACCTCACCAAGCGCTCCACCGAACACGGTGAAGTCCTGCGAGAACACGAAGACCTTTCGGCCATCGATGGTTCCCCAACCGGTGACAACGCCATCGGTGTAGGGGCGCTCTTCGATGCCACTTTCGTGCGCACGGTGACGAGCGAGCATGTCGAGTTCGTGGAATGACCCCTCGTCGAGCAAATAGTCAATGCGCTCTCGGGCAAGCATTTTGCCCTTCGAGTGCTGGCGTTCGACCGAACGCTCTGAACCGGCATGGAGGGCTTGTTCTTTGCGCTCGGCCAGTTGGGCCAGGCGCTCAGTCATGGGGTGTTCCGACATGGCGCCAACACTACCCAGCCCACGGTTCCGCCTAGGAATGCGGCTCGGTCATACCGATGGCCCATGTGCGGCTGCGGCGGTCTAGCCTTGAGAGGTACGCCCGTCGTCGCCGGTCTCGGCGCAGGAAGGACACCCCATGGTGCTCGCTGAACTCATCGGATGGGACATCGTCATTGTCCTCGCCATCATCGCCCTACTCTTCGGCGGCGCCAAGCTTCCGAAGCTCGCTCGCTCGCTTGGTTCAGCCAAGGGTGAATTCGAAAAGGGTCTCAAGGAAGGCGAGCCTTCAAAGGCATCCGACTCCAAGGCCACAGAAGCCACTGACAAGTCCGATAGCTGAATCTCGCGCCTTATGGCGCTGCGACCAGTTCTGATGACTGACCGGCCTTCGGGTCGGTCAGTTTCGCGTTTGGGCCAATTTCGTGGCTCGTTCAACAAGCCGGGGCGCATCGATACGAGCAGCGACCTCAGCGAAATTCTTTTGTGGACCAGTCCAACGAAGCTCTTCGATCTTCGTGAACGTCGGCGCATCAAGCACAACTGTCGCGATTCGGCGGAACAACATCGCGAGTTCCATTTGTTCTTGCAGTGTTGCTGCGAGCTTTGCCGCACCTCGAACCTGGACATCCCAGTCCGCGGGGTCTGCCGGAATGTTTTCGATGTGCAAGTAGCGACCAAGAACTGTTGATGCCGATTTGGCGCCCCAACCGGGTAATCCAGGGAACCCATCTGATGCATCGCCCATCAAGGCGAGGTAATCAGGAATGGATTCTGGAGGAACACCAAACTTCTCGATCACTCCATCGTGATCAAACATCTGGCCTTTACGACGATCGAATTGCACGACGCGATTTCCAACAACGCATTGCGCGAGGTCTTTGTCGGGAGTGCAGATAAGAACTTGTTTCACGTTCTTGTCGGCTGCGGCGAGCGCTGCTGCCGAACCCATGCCATCGTCGGCTTCGTGTTCGACCATTGAGAACACCGAAAAGCCAGCTGCGATCAACACCTCGTCGAGCAACGGAAACTGGTTGCCAAGTTCGGGATCGAGGTCTTCGCCCGACTTGTAGCCATCCCACAGTTCGTTGCGGAATGAATCAACAGTGCGATCCGTCGCAATACCCACATGCGTCGCACCTTCGTCCAACATGTTGAACATCGACATCACGACACCACGGGTTGCTGCAACCTCCATGCCGTCGGAGTTCGCGCGAGATGGCAGCGCGAAGTGGTGGCGAAAGAGCTCATAGGTGCCGTCAACGAGATGTACTTGCATAACCACAGTCTCCCCTGAATCCACCTGAGACGTGAAGAAATCCTGTGATCCTCGGACAAATCAATTGTGGCCCCTACGCTCTTTGCATGATCGATCAACCAGCGCGACTTCAAAACCTCCGCAAGTGGAACATCGGAGTCGGTGGTCTGCATCTCGTGCAAGGCATCCTCATCCTCGTTCTAAGTAGCTCGTTTGCCATTCCGATCGTCGCGGCCGTGCAGACCGGTCCCCCCGGAGCCGAAGGTTCACTTACGACTGCAAGTAAGACCTTCTTTAGTTTCAACTTCGCGATTGCCATCGCAATCTTTTTGTTTCTTGCAGCTGGCGATCACCTTCTTACGTCGGTGACCCCCATCCGAGCCTGGTACGAACGCAACCTGCTCCGCGGAGTCAATTACGCGCGTTGGATTGAATATTCCATCAGCGCATCAATCATGATCCTGCTGATCTGCCTGTTGAATGGCATCAACAACTTCTACGCCCTGGTTGCAATTTTTGGCGTCAACGCCGCAATGATTTTGTTCGGCCTCGTAATGGAACAGGTCAACCAAAATCGGGAGTCCGTGAACTGGTGGCCGTTTATCTTCGGCTGCATCGTGGGAATCATTCCGTGGATTGCGATTGTGATTGCGCTTTACTCAGCATCTACGGACAACACGATGATCAACGGAGTTCCTGCAAATGCCGATGGAGTGCCCCCGTTCGTCTACGGGATCGTCATTTCACTGTTCTTGCTGTTCAACTGCTTCGCCCTCAATCAGTGGCTGCAATATCGAGGTAAGGGAAAGTTCACCGATTACCTCTATGGCGAAAAGGTGTACCTCGTCCTGAGTCTTGTTGCGAAGAGCGCTCTTGCCTGGCAGATCTTCGCTGGCACTCTTGCCAGCTCATCGTGAATTAGTCAGCGATTCGGCGAATCACCGCATCGACAAATCGGTTGGCTGCGCGACGATCAGTCGGCAAGAAGAAACACGGCTCGAAGAGTTCCGCCTCGAGGAGCGCTGGTGTGCCGTCGTCAAGACGCACAACGTCGAAGCGGCCGTAGAGCAACTCTTCATCAGGATTGACCCAGCCCCGTTCACGGGCAATGGCAGTTGCGGCACGTGAAGCGGCTTCGACAACATCAAGAACATCATCGGGCGCGATCACAGCAGTGATTTCCTCCCGATATTCGCCGCCAACGAGTTCGCCGCCTTCGGCCAACAGTGCTGCCTTCCTGAACGAGTGCGAACGTTCGCCGTCGAATACAACGGTGCCGATTTCGCCTTCGGTATCGATGAGCGAGGCGAACGGTTGCACCATGACTGTGAGCCCACCGCCAAGGATCGTTTCCGCCAGTGCCGCAGCAGCCGCATCAGTGCGACCGAATCGACCAGTGAGTCGACTCCCGGCCGAGACTGAAGGCTTCACCACGATCTCTGAGGCATCAATCTTCTCAGCGGCCTCATGAAACGCTTCGATCGAATCGACAAACGCGGTTGGCACGATCGGAACACCGTGGCCGGCCAGATCAGTGAGATACCGCTTGTCCATGTTCCATTCAATGACCGCTGCCGGATTGCAGAAACCCTCTGTTCCTCGACGCGCACCTAACCACATGCGAAAACCATCAAGACGATCGACGTAGTTCCATGGGCTTCGCACGACGACGAGGTCGAACGAGTCCCATGCGATGGATTCGTCTTCCCACGGCGCATGCACAAGATCGATACCCGCTTCTGCAAACGCATCGATCTGAAAAGGGAGGTCGACATCATCGTGAATTGCGTCTTGGTCGATCGTCGTCACAAACGCAACTCGCATGTCGTCACGCTAGCGATTGCGTCGGACGCGACAGAGCCCGACACATGGCCGGGCTCTGCACAAACGTCTGAACTGATAAGAGGGATCAGTTAAACCAATTTTCAACGCTGGTGATTTCGCACTTTACCGAAGGTGATTTCACATCTTCGAAACTCGAAATCTCGACAAGCTTTGAGCCATTCGGGGGAATCATTTCCGGGAACGACGAACCACTATCGATGAGTGCTCCTGACCCTGAACGGAACTCGTAGTTGAAGATGTAACTCTTCTCAGTCGAGGTCTTATTTGTGACCTTGATCGTCATTTTCGGGGAGTCGAACGTGCTGTCGACTGCACACTTTTCGACTGTCACGTTGTAGTCAGAGGCATTGGCTTCTCCCGACCAGTTCTTCACAGAATCGGAGATCGAGTCAGATGCCTGGTTGGCAGCAAAGACAACAAAAACAAGGAACAGAATCGAAGCGACTGTTCCGACAATGCCAAGAACAATTCCGGCGATGGACATGCCCTTACCGGTGCCGCCCATCTCGTTCGCCTTCTTCATTCCGAGAAAGCCAAAGACGATTGCGAGAATGCCTGCGATTGGACCAAGGCAAACAAAGGTCAAGATGCCGAGCACAAGCGCGGCGATCGCCAATCCATTGTTCGGACTAGGCGCTCCACCTACCGGAGGAACCGGAGGCGAGGGCGGAGGTGAAAATCCGCCAGCCGGAGGAGCAGGCGGTGCAGGCGGAGGCGGAGGTGGAGGTGTCGTGCTTCCCGGAGGAGGTGGCGGGACACTTCCCGGAGGTGGCGGTGGTGGCGGTGCGTCAGTCATGTGTTCTCCCCTAGAACTCAGTCGGCGCCGGCGCGCCGATGGGCAAACGATAGTTCTGTGCGCCGAAAAAGGTCGGGGAAATGGTCACACCCAAGGTGTGAGCCAACGGCTCAGGTGTTATTGGCCCAAAATGCGTTCCATGAAGGCCACGACGCAGGCACGGTGCCCAAACCATCGTGGTTCTTCGGCCATTCCGCGGGCGTGTATGAAAGTGGAGAAATCGGCGCTTCTTCTCCGTACCAAAGTTCATGGATGCGGCGGACGAAGAACCACTCGCCGTCACGCCGCTCATAGGTGTCGCGATAAAGGATGAATTGATGAATCCAGCGTTCGCCATCCTGGATCTGACCGTGGCAATAGACCTGACCGGTTGCATGATCGGCATCGACAAGATCGATCGCATGCGTGCCCACGTTCAGCATCGAAATTCCAATTGCACCGAGCGATTCGGCAAATGAGTCGCGCAATGCGTCGCGACCATACGTGTCACGACCAACACGAACATCGTCGACAAACAACTCGACAAGCGCGTCGAGATCGCGAGAGTCGACCGCAACGGCATAGTGCGAGGCCAACTGGCGGATCTGCTCGTACGCCAAGAGACGTTCGACCTTGGCGGAAAATTCGTCAGAAGCCATGAGGGAAGCGTAGGACGACACGAACCGCTGCATCCGCATTCGATGCGTCGTAATCTCCCAGCATGTCCGATCGAGCCAACGCCGCCGTCTTTGCCGAAGGATCGATCTCGCTTCGCCTCTATCCCCACAACGAACTCGCCGCTATCGACATCGTCGATCAGCTATGCACCCAAGCTGCTGTTGCCGCTGACAACGGTTTCGATGGGGTGATGACTTCGGAACACCACGGTGGATTCGCTGGCTACCTCCCGAATCCATTGCAAACAAGTGGCTTCCAACTCGCCGCCATGTCGCAGGGTTGGGCGGCAGCGTGTCCGGTGCTGCTTCCGTTGCGACCGGTTGCCATGTTGGCCGAGGAAGTTGCGTGGCTCAACGCTCGGTTCCCGGGTCGCGTCGGAATAGGCGTGGGTTCGGGTTCGTTACCCCTCGACTTTGACGCAATGGAAATCGACCAGAGCACCGCAGTTGATGTGTTCAAGCGCGACCTTCCTCGCCTCGTCAACATGTTGGCTGGCCGTGAGCTCGGAGTGATCGACGAGGATCGTGCGCTGCGCGAACTCACCCAGCGACCAATCCCCGTCATCAGCACAGCAATGAGTCCTGCTGCGGTACGGCGCGCTGCTGCTGCAGGCGCCGGAATCATTTACGACGGCGGTAGCAATCCCGATCGCCTCCGAATGCTTTCCGACTCCTACGTCGAAGCAGGTGGTTCCGCCCCCCGCATCCTGATCAGGCGCGTGTGGTTGGGTGCGCCTCCAAGGGAAGCGTTCGAAGCGCAGTTCGAGGTGTACCAGAGTTACTCCTCAACCGAAGCGCTTTCGCATTGGCGCGACAACGGATGGATCTGTGGTGATGATGCTGCCTCGCTCGCTGCTGAACTTGCTGATGCAGTGCGGACAACGAACACCACGTGCCTCAACCTGCGCATCCACGCACCGGGCATCGCTGCTGATGCGGCGCGTGAACAAATCGCTGCACTTGGGACCGAGGTACTTCCCCGTTTACGAGCACTCCTCGTCAACGGGTAACGACTCAGGCCTCTACGCCTTCAAGATCCTGACGCACCAGAGTGCGATAGAGGTCGGCATACAAACCATCGGCGGCGAGCAATTGTTCGTGACGACCGCGTTCAACGATGCGACCTGACTCGAGGACGAGGATTTGGTCGGCACCAGTGATCGTCGACAACCGATGTGCAACAACTAACGCCGTTCGACCAGCCAGCGCAGTAGCAAGTGCTTTCTGCACAAGCGACTCGTTTTCCGAATCGAGATGACTTGTTGCTTCGTCAAGCACAACGATGGCCGGTGCCTTCACCAACACGCGCGCAATTGCCAATCGCTGTTTCTCGCCACCTGAGAGGCGATGACCTCGTTCACCAACGACGGTGTTGTAGCCATCGGGAAGTGCGGCGATTACGTCGTGGATCTGCGCGGCCTGGCAGGCAGCAACAATTTCCGCATCGGTGGCATCGGGACGGGCATATCGAAGATTCTCAGCAACGGTGTCGTGGAACAAATGTGGATCCTGCGACACCACGCCGACTGCGCCGCGCAATGAATCAAGCGTGACATCACGAACATCGTGACCGTCGATGCGTACCGAACCTTCGGTTACGTCATACAAACGCGGCACTAACGAACTCATTGTGGTCTTGCCCGCACCCGATGGGCCGACCAGTGCAATCAGCTGCCCAGGCAGGATCGAAGCGGACACATCGTGAAGAACCTCGGCACCAGGACCATCGTCGACAGAGCCGCTCAACCCGATTTCAAGCGAAGCCAGCGATTCCTCGGCACCAGACGGATAGCGGAACGTGACGTGATCGAACTCAATTGCGCCCTTCGAAGGCGGAAGGTCAATTGCATCTTCTTTATCGTCAAGCGAATTGCGGAGATCGAGCACTTCAAACACTCGATCGAATGACACGAGCGCCGTCATGATGTCGACACGTGCACTCGACAGAGCAGTGAGTGGTTCGTAAATGCGGGTTACGAGCGCAGCCAGCGCGACGAGCGTGCCAAGCGTGATCGCATCCGAGATCACTAACTGGCCACCGACCCAATACACAAGTGCGGTTCCGATCGCACCGACGAGTGCAAGCGCAATCAAGAACGTGCGGCTATAGATGGCACTTTGAATGCCGATGTCGCGTACCTCTGCAGCACGGTTAGAGAACTCTTTGCTTTCTCGCTTGCGATTTCCAAACAACTTCACCAACAAGGCACCGGAAACGTTGAACCGTTCCGTCATTTGTGTGTTCATCACCGCATTTAGATCAAAGCCACGTCGAGTGATCGCCGACAATCGACGCCCAACCCGCTTGGCCGGAATGATGAAGATCGGCAGCACCAGAACGCCAATGATCGTCAGGCGCCATTCCAAATAGAACATTGCGATCAGCGTTGTGATCAGAACAATGACGTTGGAAACGACCGAACCGAGTGTTGTCGTCACTGCCCGCTGCGCACCGATGACATCGTTGTTCAGGCGGCTCATCAGCGCACCAGTTTGGGTACGGGTAAAGAAGCCAATCGGCATTGCCGAAACATGGTCGAACAACTTCACCCGGAGGTCGTAGATCAAACCTTCGCCGATGCGTGAGGAGTAGAGGCGTTCGAAAAACGACATCACTGACGAGAAAACTGCCGCTGCGATGACAACGGCAGCGAGCACATGCAACAGCCCGCGATTGCTCTCGGGGATGGCCTTGTCGATGATCTGTCGGAACAACAGTGCTGGAGCAAGACCCAGCAGTGCCTGAACCACGATGACGATGACGAACGCGGTGATCGCCCATCGGTATGGGTGGGCATAGGAAAGTACCCGGCGAATAGTGCGGCGACTGAGCGTCTTACCGGCGATCGCATCGCGATTGCCGGCCATCATTGAGTGAAGCGAACTGGGCATCATGGTTCACTCAGGCTACGGCCCGAACGCGCCACCGGCGCCCGAAGGCGCCGGTGTTGGTGGCGGAAAGTGAGGGATTCGAACCCTCGGTGACCCGAAGGCCACAACGGCTTTCGAGGCCGCCCCATTCGTCCGCTCTGGCAACTTTCCGTCTTCGACACTAGTGGCCTCCCTTCTGAAGGGGCCAACGCGCCTCTGGAGGCTCAGTCGAGTCAGCGCAGCCCGGCGAAATAGGACGACAGCAATTCGCTGCACTCCTCGGACCGCACATCTGAAACTGTCACGAATTCGTGATTCAGACGAGGATCGCTGCCAAGCGAATACAGCGAACCGCATGCACCGTTTTCATAGCTGCGAGCGCCAAACACGACGCGCCCAACGCGAGCGTTGACCATGAGGCCTGCGCACATCGCACACGGTTCAAGAGTGACAACCACAGTGGCGTTCTCGAGTCGCCAGGAACCAACCGCGGCAGCGGCATCGCGAACTGCCAGGAGTTCCGCGTGCGAGGTCGGATCTTGCGATTGTTCGCGCTCGTTATGACGTCGAGCGACGACCTTGCCGTCGATGACAACGACGGCACCGATCGGTACTTCGCCTTGTTCGCCAGCGAGTCGTGCTTCATCGATGGCCAGACCCATGAGGTCGTGATCGGAGAGTTGGGGGACGCCTTCTTGTTCTCCCACTTCGTCTCCGATCACGTGTCGCTCACAGCATTTTTGGCGGAGGGAGTGGGATTCGAACCCACGGTGAGTTTCCCCACACACGCTTTCCAAGCGTGCCGATTCGGCCGCTCTCGCACCCCTCCCGGGGACCAACCGACATGGCCGGATGGCGTTCCAGCAGGACAGGGTATCGTTCCTCCCGACCCGCTCTCGCGTGTGGCGGTCGGGTCCTGTGCAATCGGAACCCGCGAATCGAGTCAGGGCCGGAAGGCAGCAGCTCTCAACGGGACTACCGATGTGCCGC
>CAFBNA010000012.1_pt1 | contig 21745 bp, 20 predicted proteins | sample 7269141 | NCBI WGS metagenome assembly CAFBNA01 (sample SAMEA6814080, study PRJEB35770) | uncultured Microthrixaceae bacterium | biome: Freshwater; feature: Freshwater reservoir; material: water | place: Czech Republic | collected 2017-05-23 | depth 30m m
AAGAAGGTACGGGCCAAATGGTTCCAATGGCACGCGGGGCAGACTTCAACGACATAACAAGCGAAGTCCCCCTCTTTCGAGCGCTTGGTGAAGGCCTTCAGTTCCTTGGCCGTCGTGATACAGCGGCCAAAAGCGGGCAAACGAGGCCCAAAGACATAGGACACCAACACCAGCGTGTGGTCCTCACAGATCGGGCAGTCCTCACTGGTGGGCTGGCCAACTTCACGTGCCGCTCGCACCAATTCGGGGTGGGCGTCACACACTTCGTGTTTCGCCAAGCGACCCTTTTTGTATTCAGAAATGAGGTGCTGACGCGCGAGTCGGTAATCGATCTCGCCGCCTCTGCCGCTCGGGGCACCGCGGAAGGGTCGTGAGGCGGAACCCATGAGGGCCGAGGCTAGCGACGGGCTGCGCCACTCGCGGTGCAAGCGATTTCGTGCGGTCCACCGACCACACCGTTGCCCGCGGGAGACTGCGCCCGTGACTGACTACGGATCCTCTCGCCCCTCCGCCAACCCTTCGAGTGCTTTCCCCGGCCGAGCGGAGCTCCCGCTCGACACCGTCACCTGGGGACCCGACCTTCCGGGCGACGATTCGCTGAAACTCCTCACTGCGCCGAAGGGCAAAAAGATCCTTCAACTCGGTGTCGGACTCGGGCACAACGCCGTGAGCCTCGCCCTCGCTGGCGCGCACGTCATTGCTGTCGACCATGACATCGCCCGCATCGATGCTGCCCGTCAACTCGCCGAAGTCAACGAGGTCAAGGTCGAGCTTCACCACGGCGATCTCGCCGACCTTGCCTTTGTGCGCGCTGATCAAATCGATCTCGCCCTTTCTGTTTACGCACTCGCTCGCGCCGAAGATCTCGACCGGGTGCTTCGACAGGTCAATCGAGTACTTCGCACCGGCGGGTCGTTCAGCGTGTCACTCCCCCATCCAGCGTGGCTCATGCTTGACCACAATCCAATGAACTCTCCCCGCCTTGCTCGTCGTTACGGAGAGGACACGCCTCGAGATGTCGACGGGGGCGAGGTCTTTTCGCGTTCTGTCGCGGAATTGTTTGGCTCATTCATGCGAGCGAACTTCCGCGTTGATGCCCTGCTCGAACCCGAAGCTCGCTCTAGTCGCGCAATCGTGCCGAGCACGATCATCATGCGCGGCCGCAAAGACGGCGTATAAAACCAGGCTCTCCTGCGACTCGCTCGGTGCAATCACCTAGGCTGCTATTCATGTTCAAGGTGTTCAAAGCCCTCGCCGTTTCGCTCATCACGCTCGCGGCGATCGGCATCTTCATTGCCGAAACCGATGCTGTTGGTGCCACCGGTACCTGCGAAACCCGCGTCTACGTCGCCAATTACAACAGCAACGACGTATCAGTGATTGACAGCCCGTCAAACACCTCAGTGGGTTCTCCGATAGCAGTCGGAAATCGCCCGAATCACATCGCAATCACCCCGAACGGCGACTTCGCCTACGTCACAAACTCCACCTCGGACACCGTGTCAGTCATTGATACGGAAACGAACATGGTTGTGGCGACAATCAGTGTTGGTGCCATCCCGCTAGGAGTCGCCATCACCCCGAACGGCGACTTCGCCTACGTCACAATTTCTGGTTCAAACAGTGTGTCCGTGATTAACACAGCAACGAACACGGTCGTTGGTTCGCCGATTGTTGTTGGTTCAAATCCCGTCGACATCGCCATCGCTCCCAGCGGCAACCTCGCCTATGTCACAAACTCCGTTCCAAATACCGTGTCAGTGATCAACACAAGCTCCAACACCGTAACCAACACCATTTCGGTCGGAACAACCCCAATCGCAGTTGCCTTTGCGCCAGATAGCGCCACTGCGTACGTCGCGAATTACAACTCAGCCAACGTGTCAGTCATCAACACAAGCTCGGCAACCGTGACAACGTCGGTCACCGTCGGAACCAATCCCGAAGGAATTGCGATTACACCCGACGGAACCGCTGCGTACGTTGCCAACTACAACTCGAACTCTGTGTCAGTGATTGACACCTCGGCAAACACCGTTACGACAACAATTCCCGTAACTTCACTTCCGGAAGGAATCGCCATCACTCCCGATGGCGCAATTGCATACGTAGCGAACTATGGCGCGAACACACTCTCCGTGATTGACATCAGCACGAACACCGTTACGGGTTCAGTCGCCGTTGGTACCAACCCACTGAGTGTCGGCGTACTCCCTTGCCAGGTCCCGACGCCAACAACCACTACAACGGTTGCAAGTGATTCTGGTGTTGTTCCAGCATTTACCGGCTGAATCAAACAGTTCCTGCAGTTACTTCAACTGACGTTCAGCCCACCAGGCATCGAGGCGAAGTTTCGCTTCGTCCTCTCCCAGCGGTCCTTCTTCTAAACGAAGTTCCAAAAGGAAGTCGAGCGCGTCGCCAACATCACGGCCGGGCGTAAGGCCGAGGTAGGTCATAACCGCGTTGCCATCGAGGTCGGGACGCATCGATGCGAGTTCTTCGCGCGCAAGAAGATCATCGATGCGCTCTTCGAGTTCGTCCATTCGTTTCGCAAGTTCTTGGGCTTTGCGTTCATTGCGCGTCGTGCAGTCACAACGAGTGAGTTCGATGAGCTCCGGAAGAAGATCGCCCGCATCGCGCACAAAACGACGAACGGCAGAATCAGTCCATCCCATTTTGTATGTATGAAAACGCAAGTGAAGAAATACCAAACGGCTTACGGCTTCAACGTCGTCGCTTGAGTACTTCAGCGCTTTCATTCGTTCACGTGTCATGCGCGCACCAACAACTTCATGATGATGGAAGGACACACCTGCATCGCCAATCGCTCGCGTGCGTGGCTTTCCAACGTCGTGATACAGCGCCGACAAACGAACGAGACGGTTCGTGCTCGTTTTTCCGATGACAGCGATCGTGTGCGTCAGTACGTCCTTATGACGATGAATCGGGTCTTGTTCGAGACGCATCCGCGAAAACTCAGGAAGGAACTGATCCATCAATCCGGTATCGGCGAGGAACCACAAACCCGGCGTTGGATCTTCGACAACCATCAATTTGTCGAACTCGTCACGAATGCGCTCTGCAGAAACAATCGACAGCCGTTCGCACATCGACGTCGCCGCGTCGCGCAACTCGTCATCGGGCGTGAGTCCGTACCCGGCCAGGAAGCGAGCAGCGCGCAACATGCGTAATGGGTCGTCAGAGAACGACTCTTCCGGTGACAGCGGCGTGCGCAGGCGGCCGGCCGCGAGATCCTCCGCTCCGCCAAACGGATCGATGAGCACGGGATCAGGCAACGACAACGCCATCGCGTTCACCGTGAAATCTCGGCGAGACAGATCGGCATCGATCACGCCAGAGAAGACGACCTCGGGTTTCCGAGATTCAGGGTCGTAGGCCTCGGCCCGGTGAGTGGTGATCTCGAAGGTCCAGCCATCCTTCTGACAGCCGATCGTGCCGAATCGCTCACCTTGGCTCCAGACCGAATCGGCCCAACCATTGACCAATCGCTTGGTTTCGGCCGGCAGGGCATCGGTCGTCATGTCGATATCTCGACCATCGCTCATATCCCGGCCCAGAAGCAGGTCGCGGACAACACCCCCGACCAAATAGAGCTTGTACCCCGACGCGGCAAAGCGCTCAGCGAGCGGGCTCGTTCGCTCAAGAACGGGAAGAAGGCGTTCGGGAATCACCGGGCGGAGGCTACCGGGGCAATCCCCGGTGGCTGGCCCATCGGGTGAAGCGACTCCTCGACAGGGAACATCCGAGTCCCCGTGCAAAGGAGTGGAGTGGTCATGGGTCCTAGGCTCGCGACGAGGCCATGCGACGCACTGACACCATCACCGGACATGCCGACCGCATGCGGATCGGCCCTTGGAGGGGCGACCCCGGGCTGGCCCTGCTCAGCCCGACCCCAGGAGCTCCCCCCTCTCCCGAAGCGCTACATCGCGCCGTCCTCTCAATCGCCGACGCCGGATACCGCGCCGTTCTCACTCCTGCACTGACCTTCCCGGAGCAACCGGTATTCCTCGAGTACGGATTTTCGGTGCACGAACGCCTGCACCTGCTTCGTCACGACTTGTTCGATCTGCCCAGTGCCACCGCTCCACACACCCTCATCCGGAGGGGACGCTCTCGCGACATCGACGCCGTGCTCGATCTCGATGGTCTCGCGTTTGATCGCTTTTGGCGCTTTGACCTCAATGGCCTTCTTGATGCACGCCATGCGACTCCGCGTTCTCGTTTCCGCGTCGCGTGCGTGAGAAACCGGGTTGTGGGGTACCACGTCGCAGGCCTTGCTCGACGTCTTGGATACCTCCAACGACTTGCTGTGCATCCAGATTTTCATGGTCGCGGTATCGGCACAGCGCTTGTTGGTGATGCGCTGAGTTGGTGTCGACGTCGTGGATGCGAATCCGTGCTGGTCAATACGCAGGAGATCAATCAACGAGCACATTCGCTCTATCAACACCTCGGATTCACTGATGAACCGACCGGGTTAGCGGTCTTGGACTACACGTTCGCTGAAAGTTACGGCTCATGATGCGCCGCGCACTTTCAGTCGTTGGTGTCATCGCTCTTCTCTTCGTGCTGTGTCCTCGTGGCGCAAGCGCACAAACAACCAAGCCGGCACCGCATCAACTCTCCCTGGTGCACCAGACTGCATTTGTCGGGCCAAATGGAACGTTTGCTGCCGAACTGTCAACAGGTGATCTCCCTGCAACGACGAAGCTCAATCTCGTTCTTTACAACGCCATCACAACTCGAAGCCGGCTTGATCGAACAATCGCCGGAGAGCAACTCGGTAGCGCGCTGTTCTCAACGACCGCGACAGTTCTCAGCGCGACGACGTCCACGACGACCCTTTCGCTGCCCATTAACGAGAAGTGGCCCGCTCCAGAGGGTGGCACTGTCCTGAGTGAAAGCGGCATCTATCCCGTCCTCATCGAAGCAACTGCGCCCAATGGTTCTCGAATCGACAGCATCGTCACGCATTTATTGCGATTGCCATCCGCAACGACTCCGACCACTCCAATTTCTCTTGCAACCACGGTCGTCATCGATTCGCCGTTCGATGTGAGTTCCGAAGGTTCGCCGCAACTTTCCGATGCGCAACTCGCTCGTGCCAGCGAACAGTTCCGCATCTTGTCGAGTTCTGCAGCAACACCACTCACACTCGCCGCAACACCGTTTGTTGTCCAAGCACTCACCGATGCCGGTGATTCCTCCGCACGGCCCACGAGCCAAGCACGACAAACATTGAGTCGCCCCTATGTTGCGATTGATGCCGGTTCGCTCATGGCTGGCGGTCGGGGATCACTGATCGAAAAGGAATACGACGCTGGCGACAACGTTCTCGCCGCAACCTTCGAGGCCGCTCCTGACCGCCGGACTCAGGTACTCGACCCTTCGGTCAGTCCCGCCGCGCTCGATCGATTGGCGGCACGAGGCACTCGCTCAGTCGTTCTTCAGTCCTCGCAACTTCGTTCCGCAATCATCAACGACGAAACGTCGGTCCTTACGAACCGATTCGTGATCGAAGGCGAAAACGGAACCTCTTTTGCCGCCATGGCCAACGATGACACCGCGTCATCACGGTTTGTGATGACAACCGATCCTGTTCTTGGTGCCCACCATGTCCTCGCCGAGATCATGATGCTTCACCAAGAACAACCGGGCGCGAGCCGAGGCGCCGCCGTCACAATTCCTTCCGCTACCGAAACAGCTGCACTCCAAGAGTTTCTGGCCGGATTGTCGGCAACGACCGGAGCGGCCAGCGGTTCCGTTGGCAACAGCGTGATCCAACCCGTCACTCTCGACGAACTGTTCGCTCGCACTGGGGTCGCCACTGCGTCGCAGAAGCCGATTGTTCGAGCCTGGACCAGCAACGAGCCCACCGAACTCGGGGTGTACGGCAACCGACTTGAGCAAGCGCAATGGGATTTGCTTGGGCTGCAATCGATGCTTCCCGAAGGTGGCGACATCATCGCTCCCATCGAACGCACGGTCCTGGCCTCGGCCGAGACGACATTGGAGTCGTCTGACCGTCTCGCACTCTTGGACAACGCCGACTCCCAACTTCAGTCGCTGACCTCAGCACTAAGCCTGCCGTCCTCTCAAAAGGTCACCCTGACCTCAAGTAGCGGAAAAATCCCTTTGGTGATTACCAACGCACTCCCGGTAGCGGCTTTGGTGAGGATCACCGTGAGCAGCCCCAAACTCGAATTCCCCGAAGGCACGACCTACGAACTCGTGCTTTCTCCATCGAGTACGACCCGAACGGATATTGCCGTCACCACGCGGGCCTCGGGTGCGTTCCCCCTCGATGTGGAAGTCGCCTCCTCGGGTGGCGGATTACTCGTCGCTACCAGCCGAATCGATGTCCGCTCAACGGCGATTTCCGGGTTCGGGCTCTTCGTTTCGGTGGTGGCTGGCCTCTTCCTGCTGGTGTGGTGGGGCCGTCACTTCCGCCACACCCGTCGGGCCCGCGCCTTGGTCGCCGATGACGAACCATCACCGACCTCGGGTGGATGACTAGCGTCTTTCTACCGATCCGACGGGAGCACCATGACCGGCGTCCACATCGTCACCGATAGTTCGTGTGACTTAACCGAAACTGAAACGACGACCAACAGCATTGGCGTCGTCCCGCTCAGCATTCGCTTTGGCGACGAAGAGTTCGTCGACCGAGAAGAGCTGAGCGTCGAAGCCTTCTACGCCAAGATGGCCAGCACCGGTTTGCTTCCGGAGACCTCCGCTCCGTCGCCCGGTCGCTTCGAACAAGCTTTCCGTGGTGCCGCCGCCGTCGGCGCGAGCGCTGTGGTGTGCATCAACCTTTCCGGCGAACTTTCGGCAACGGTGCAATCGGCCCGCAATGCCGCCACCGCTGTTAGCGGCGACATCGATGTGCGCGTCATCGACAGTCGGTCACTTACCGGTGGCCTTGGCACGATGGTGCTCGAGGCAGCTGCTGCCGCTCGCAATGGTGCCGACGCCGATGCCGTTGTCGCACTGGTCGAGTCCATGATTCCGCGCACCGAAATTTATGGCGGCCTCGACACCCTTGAGAACCTCAAAAAGGGTGGTCGCATCGGCAGCGCAAAAGCCATGCTCGGTTCAATGTTGTCCGTGAAACCAATCATTCGCATCGTCGATGGCGCTGTCGAAGAAGCCGGCAAGCAGCGGACTCGCAAGCGTGCGCTCGAATGGATGCGCGACCAACTTTTCGCCGAAGGAACCGTCGAGAAGCTTTCGATCCTTCACGGAGAGGCTCCCGATATCGATGCCTTCCTCGACATGATTTCTGAGCGCTACCCGCGTGATCAGATTCGTTTGGGCAAGATTGGCGCCGTGATTGGAACGCACGGCGGACCCGGCGTCATTGGCATGTGCTACCTGCGTCCGTGATCCAACGCCGCTCTGACACCGCGTGAACGCGGACGACACCGGGTCACCACCCGCACATCAAACTGGTCGCGCGCTCGCAGGAAGAATCCTCGCGCAGCGCTACCAATTGCATTCGCAATTGGCCGTCGGCGGAATGGCCGAGGTGTGGGAAGCCAGTGACCTCGTGCTCGGTCGCGCTGTCGCGGTGAAAATCCTTCACCCCCAATTCGCGAACGATCCTGTTGTTCGGCAGCGTTTTCATATTGAGGCCATTGCCGCCGCGCGCCTCGTTGACCCTTCAATTGTTGCGATTTATGACACCGTCGACCTCGACGGATGCGACGCGATTGTCATGGAACTTGTTCGCGGTCGCACGTTGCGAGACTTCCTCGATGAGCGCGGCGCACTCGATCCGATCGAAGTCGTTCACATCGGAGCAGAGGTTGCCGGCGCACTCGCAGTGGCTCACAAGGCTGGGGTCATTCATCGAGACATCAAACCCGCAAACATTCTTCTGTCTGATGATGGGCGCGTGTTGGTGACCGATTTCGGTATCGCCAAAGTTCTCGATGAACCCGATCTCACACGTACAGCGCAAGTTCTCGGAACCGTGAAGTACCTCGCTCCCGAGCAAGTCGAGGGAGGGCCGGTTGATGGTCGAACCGATCTTTACGCACTCGGTGCCGTCCTCTACGAAGCGGTATGTGGCGAAGCACCATTTCGTGCTGAGACTCCCGCAGCGCTCGCGCTTGCGCGCATGCATCGCGATCCCACACGGCCCTCGCTAGTCCTCACAGAAATCCCGGCTGACCTTGAAACAACCGTGATGCGAGCAATGTCGCGAGCTCCTGGTGATCGTTTCGCTTCCGCCAATGACATGAGAGCAGCACTCCGTTCGACGCGTCTCGACGTGTTGGCAGATCCTTCAACCCATTCCAGCAGCGTCGACGCTCCCGTTCGACCTCCTCGAACAAAGAGAGGTCGTTCCGGAATAGTCGTGACCCTCGTTGTTGTCGGCGTCCTATTACTCATTGCGCTCCTCGTCGCAAACACCGACGCTGGTCGGACGTTTCTTTCCAACCAACCAACGACAACGACGACAACGCCGCGACAACTGGCGATCTCAACCGCGCACTCGTTTGACCCAGCCGACAGAACTGGTTTCGAGAACGAGTCGACCGCGATGAATGCAGTCGACGCGGATTCCCTCACGTCATGGTCAACCGAGGCGTACACCTCCCGCACATTCGGAAATCTCAAGTCCGGCGTTGGTCTCGTCATCGACCTCGCTGCCGAAGACATCATCGGCACCATCGCCATCGACTCACCATCACGAGGATGGTCGGTCGAGGCGTACGTCGCGACAGGCGCACCAACCACTCTTCTTGGTTGGGGATCGATCGTTGCGTCAGCAACCGACGTTCGCGGTTCGCTGACTCTCGACCTCCATCAGGCGCGCGGCAACGCGATCCTGCTCTGGATCACCCAACTCAAAGAAACGCCGCCGTGGCAGGTCACGATCACCGACGTGATCGTCACCTCCTAACCCGGGCGCTTCGTGGGTAGGATCGCACCCATGGACACGGGCTCGGACGCGTCGGCAACTGGCAGCACCGAACCGACCGCGTCAACGCCCCCGCGTTCGATTCCTTCGGTTGGCTCGGCATCCTCACTGATTGGCGGCGACTGGCCGGCTCAAGCTGCCGATGCCATCGTCAACGCCGTCGAAACGGTCCGCGACCGCACCACCACCCCGATCATGAAGATCGCTCGAGGCGTCGTCTTCGGTGTCTTCGCGGGAACCATCATCATCGTCATCATCGTGCTCGCCATCATCGGCGTTGTTCGACTTCTTGACGAAGCCCTGCCCTCTGGCGTCTGGCTGCCCTATCTCCTTCTCGGCGTGCTGTTTACGGTGCTCGGAGCCGTGTTGTTCCGTCGTCGCAACGCACCCGCCCCGGCACCAGCGGTCGGGAAGACCTCAAAGCGCTGAGTGGTTTCCCACTCACCTCATCCCCCATCACCTGACATGACCCGTGTTGGTCATTGATTTCTGGAGTTCCACGTGCCCGAAATTCGTAACGTCATCATCATCGGTTCCGGTCCTGCCGGCCTGACCAGCGCCATCTATACCGCTCGCGCCAACCTGGCACCGCTGCTCATTGAAGGCGAACCGTCCTCAACCAGCGATCAGCCCGGCGGTCAGCTCATGCTCACCACCGAGGTTGAGAACTTTCCTGGTTGGCCCGACGGCATCATGGGTCCCGAACTCATGATGAAGTTCCGCGAGCAGGCCCTGCGCTTCGGCACGGAAATCGTGACTCGCAAAGTGAGCAAGGTCGACCTTTCCGCTCGGCCGTTCAAGGTCTGGATCGGCGACACCGACGCCGCCGAACCCACGCACCTCGCGCAGTCCATCATCGTTTCCACCGGTGCCCGTTCACTCATGCTCGGTCTTGAAGAGGAAACCCGTCTTCTCGGTCACGGCCTCTCGACCTGTGCCACCTGCGATGGTTTCTTCTTCCGAGATCACGACATTGCCGTCGTCGGTGGTGGCGATTCGGCCATAGAAGAAGCGCTTTTTCTGACGAAATTCGCCAAGACCGTCACGCTTGTTCACCGCCGTGACGAACTGCGCGCCTCCAAGATCATGCAGGACCGTCTGTTTGCCAACGAGAAGATTCGTTTCGCATGGAACTCCACCGTGAGCGCGATTCAAGGTGGCCAAACAGTCGAAGGGGTCACCCTTACCGACACGATTACCGGTGAAGAGCGTCCGCTTGCCGTCACCGGCGTCTTCGTGGCCATCGGTCATCGTCCAAACACCGACCTCTTCGCCGGACAACTCACCACCGACGAAAACGGGTACCTCGTGACCCACAACGGCTCACTCACAAATATCGAGGGCGTCTTCGCCTGTGGCGACGTCCAGGACCACGTCTATCGCCAGGCCATTACTGCCGCTGGATCCGGTTGTATGGCAGCGATCGACTGTGAACGTTGGCTCGAGGCGAACGTTCACTAATCCGTGTCTGAGCACCGATCGCGCTGCTCGGGAATCAAACCGACCCGCGGTAGCGTTGTCATCATCACCGCAACTCTTCCGGGAGCTGCACAACGATCTGCTGTGCTCAGTTAGCGAACACTCATTTCGAACATTTGTTCGATTAAAACAGATCTCATCCAATGCGCCAGCGCTCGCTGGCCACGACGTGAACGAGGAACCATGTCCGAAAACATCTCCACCTACACCGATGCCACGTTCGATGAGCAGATTGGCTCATCGGCTGTCCCCGTCGTCGTCGACTTCTGGGCCGAATGGTGTGGCCCGTGCAAGATGGTCGCTCCGATCCTTGAAGAGATCGCTGAAGAGCAGGCCGGCAGCCTGGCCATCGCCAAGCTCAACGTGGACGACAACCCCGATGTTGCTCGTCGCTTCGGCGTCATGAGCATCCCGACCATGATCGTGTTCAAGGACGGTCAAGAGGCCGCTCGCATCGTGGGCGCCAAGGGCAAGTCGCAGCTCCTCGACGATTTCAAGCCGTTCATTTAAGGAACCGCTCTCGTCGACAACTGTCGGCACGGAAGGTTACGAACGACGAAGGCCCCGGTTTTCACCGGGGCCTTCTGCATTTTCAGATTCGAGAGGGCACACAGTGCCCAAACACTTGTTTGCGGTTGACCACAACCTCATCCACAGGCTGTGCAGAACCCTTCACCAAAGGTTTTGGTGGAGGTTTGTCAGTCCATTGGCTCTTTACCATCGACAATGACGCGGTAGACGCGCTCGAGATCCTCGAGGGTGGAGAAGTCGATGACGATGCGTCCCTTGCGCTGACCCATAGATACCGCGACCCGAGTATCGAGGTGATCGGAAAGCATTTCCTCGAGCTCAAGCAGGGGAGCCGGTCGAACAAGGGTCGGAGGCTTCGTCCCAGTTGCGGTCGAACCACCAGCTTCGGGCTCGGGGGTGCCGCCGTGCTCACGCACGCGGTCCTCAACCTCACGAACCGTGAGCTTCTCGGAAACGATGGCCTTGGCCAGCTTCTCTTGGAAGGCCCGATCAGGGGTTCCGAGCAAAGCGCGGGCATGGCCGGCCGACAACTGCCCATCGCCCAACAGACGCTGGATACTGGTCGGCAGTTGCAGGAGGCGCATGGTGTTCGCAACCGCTGAACGGCTCTTGCCGACACGAGTCGCCACCTGGTCTTGGGTGAGCTTGAACTCCTCGATGAGCTGCTGGTAGGCCGCGGCTTCCTCGAGGGCGCCCAGATCCTCTCGGTGGAGGTTCTCGACCAGGGCCTGTTCGAGCGATCCTTCGTCTTCCGCAGTACGAACGATGGCGGGAATGGTCTGGAGGCCGGCTCGTTTGGCCGCACGCCAGCGCCGCTCCCCCGCGATCAGTTCGTAGGAGTCCTCGCCCAACTCGCGAACGAGAATGGGCTGGAGCACACCGACCGAACGGATCGATGCCGAAAGGCTGACGAGTGCTTCCTCGTCGAAATGACTACGTGGCTGGTAGGTGTTGGCCACGATTTCCGAAATGGGGAGTTCCCGCAGGATCGCATCGCTGTCCTGCAGTCGTTCTGTGGTCGGGATGAGAGATCCGAGACCTTTACCGAGTCCGCTGCGGCGTGCCACCACTGACCTCCTTGGCCAACTTCCGGTAGGCAGTTGCCCCCCGGCTACTTGGATCGAACGTGATGATTGGTTGTCCGAATCCGGGGGCCTCCGAGAGGCGCACCGAACGGGGGACGACTTCCTGACAGACCTTGTCGCCGAAATGCTCACGCACATCGGCCACGACGCCATCGGAAAGATTGGTGCGGGCGTACATCACGAGCACGATGGCGCTGATTTCAAGCGCCGGGTTCAGGCTCTTCTGGATGAGTGCCACGTTCTTGGTGAGCTGCGTCAGGCCCTCGAGGGCGAAGTACTCGCACTGGATGGGGACGAGGACTTCGGTGGCTGCCGCCATGGCATTGACCGTAAGGAGGCCGAGCGATGGGGGACAGTCGATCAGTACGAAGTCGTAGTCGTCCTTCACCGAATCGATCGCCATCTTGAGGCGCATCTCACGACTGAAGGCCGGGACCAGTTCGATTTCGGCTCCCGCCAAGTCCAGGCTGGCCGGGGCCACGAACAGGTTGCGGACCACGGTGCCCTCGATGCAGTCCTCGAGGGGAACGTCGTGGAGGATCACGTCGTACATGGAGGACTCAAGGGACCGGATATCGACACCAAGACCCGTTGAGGCGTTGCCCTGAGGGTCGAGATCGACCACGAGGGTCCGATAACCCAACTCGGCAAGGCAGGCGCTCAGGTTGATCGATGTCGTGGTCTTGCCCACGCCGCCCTTTTGGTTGGCGACAGCGATGATGCGGGGCAGCGCTCGCTCCGCAGAGATTGGTCGAGCTCCCTCGACGACCGCTTCGGCAGCAGAGATGTTCGGCGGCATCTTCACGCCGTGCTCTCCCCCGTCCGTAGCGCTACCAGTTTCGTCAGATTCCATGCGTCCCAACTCGGATTTGGCGGCACACACCGCAGTCGGAGAGCAACAATCGCTACGCGCGATGAAGCAGGTGCCATCCTGCCCGCCCCGGCCGTCCGGGTCAAGGATTCACCCGAATGCAGGTTCGATCCCACGCGGTAAGGGCGTCTGGGGCGTCTCCGGCCTGCGTTGTTCCACGTGAAACACGGGAAGGCCATCCCTCAACCTCCCCCGCCATGTTTCACGTGAAACAGGGCGGGTCTGCGAGGGGGCTTAGAACAGCGGCCGTTTGGCCGGCATGCCAACACGGCGGGGGAAGGTCTCTGGACAAAGGCTTGCCTGTCGGAGACGGCGCATGCCCGCCACGGGAGCCCCTTCGTCCACCAACCCAAGCGGAGCCAAACCCTCGGCGGGCCAGCGGTCGGTCTCTTCCGGGGGCTCGCTGACAACGAGTACGCCGCCCAGGCGCAGCAGGGGAGCAGCGCATTCTGCAACTGTGGCTGGTGGACCAAAGGATCGGGCGGTCACCGCATCGACCTGCGCCCGCCACTCAGGGGAACGCCCGGTGTCCTCGGCTCGGGCCAATTCGGCAACGACACGACCCTGCCACCCCATCGCCGCGATCGCTTCGGCCAGCAAGGCCACCCGGCGCTCGAGCGAATCAAGCAGAACAACCCTGAGGTCTGGTCGGGCCTCGGCAATCACCAAACCGGGGACACCGCCACCCGATCCCAGATCAATCAGCAGGGACCCTTCAGCGAGGTCCTCAAGGGCGGCGACGAACCCTTCGGCGTGGTCGACGTGGTCGAGAACGGGGCCGGGACCAAGAACTCCGAGGCGACGAGCTCGTTCGAGGACCTCGAGCAATGGGGGAGAGGGCTGCACCCGGCCATTGTCGCATCCACACATCGGGGTGTCATGCATGACCTGACCAACGGTCCCCCCGTGTCGGAAAACAACAATGGCCCCGCACAAGGCGGGGCCATTGGAACAAACGGTGATGATGATCAGGAAGGAATGATCACCACGCGGCGGCGGGGTTCGTCGCCTTCGGAAATGGTCGAGACGCCATCGAGCGCATTGACGGTGTCGTGCACAACCTTGCGGTCGGCCGAACCCATGGGCTCAAGCGCCTTCTGCACACCCGAGGAGCGGACTTCCTCAGCCACGCCCTGGGTGAAGCGCTCGAGGGCCTCACGGCGGCGTTGGCGGTACCCAGCGACGTCGAGGCGAACTCGGCCAGCGGCGGTGCCAGACACCTTGCGGTGGATGACCGTGCGGGAGAGTTCCTGAATGGCGGCCAGGGTGTTGCCCTTTGGGCCAACCAGGATTCCGAGGTCACGGCCTTCGACACGAACTTCGCTGGTGTCGTCATCAATCGACACCGCTTCAACGCGGCCTTCGAGGTCGAAGGCATCGACGAGGCCATCAAGGAACTCGGTGACGATGCGGGTGTGTTCAGCCAGATCGACGTCAACGGTGTCAGTCACTGTGGTGTTTTCCTTCTCGGTGGGCGCAGCCTTCTGAGCGCCACGGCGGCGATCAGGGCGTTTGCCATTGGATGCTGGTGCTGCCGGAGCTGCGTCAGCTGCAGGAGTCGCGGGACGCTGCGATTGCTTGCGTCCGCCACCATTGCCGCTGCCCTTCTTGCGACGATCTCGTCGTTCAACCTTTGGTCGGGGACTGGTCGGGGCAATACGAGCGCGAACTCGAGCCTGGCCCTTCGTCTTCCCAAACAAACCTCGAGATGGTTCTTCGAGGATTTCAAATTCGGCATCGACGGTATCGACGCCCAATTGATCAAGTGCCGCGTCTTTCGCTTCTTCAACGGTGCGGCCGGTGATTTCCACCCACTCCATGTGGTGCTACCTCTTCTTCTTGCGCACCCGAGGCTGCAACGGCTGCGACGGTGATGCATCGCTGGCGTCGGACGAGGGGGTCGACGGTGTCGACACATCGCGATCGGAACCCTTTTCGGGTCCCTTGGAAGAATCGCTGCCCTTGGTGTCTCGGGAACTGGTGGTGGTGCGGCCGGTAGTCCGGCCGCCCTTGGAGGCGCCAGCTTTGGCTGGTGCCTTGGTCGAGCCCTTCGCGGCGCCGCCCTTGGCTCCGGCATTTTTCGCCGGGCGGGAGGTTGCGCTGATCGACTTCGACCCTGACTTCTTGGACTTCGGGGCGGCCTTGGGCTGCACACCGAAACCAAAGAGATGCTTCCAGGACTTGGTGCCATCGGGGGCACTGATGCCATAGATGCTCTTCGAGATGAATGCCTGCTGACCAATTCGGTAGAGGTTCGACACCGCGAAGTAGAGGACAAGACCTGCAGGCAAACCAAACGAAATCACCGGCAAGAAGAACGGCATGATCTTCATGATCATCTGTTGCTGGCTATTGGTCTGCGCTCCAGGATTACGTCCCTGGATCTGTCGTTGCTGGATGAAGCCCGTAATGGCGACGATCACAATCAGAACCAAGAACGGCAGTGCATGCCCGATGCCCTGCTGCATTGCTTTGCTCGCACTCTCCGAAAGATCAAGGCCAAAGGCCTCCATCTGATAGGAGGTTGAGAGATTTTGGTACATCTTCGTCGATGGGTTGATCCATGCTGGATCGAACACACGTTCGAATGAGGGTGCCTTGCTGGGGCTGTTGCCGAGACCAAACTGGCTCGACACCCAACCAACGTCGGCACCAAGGTCGCTCACTCGGCGGGTAAGGCCGCGAAGCACTTGGTAGAGCACAAGGAAAACGGGCATCTGCACCAACAAGGGCAGACATCCGCCCAACGGATTGATGCTGTTTTCCTTATAAAACTTCAGAAGTTCTTCGTTGAGCTTCGTGCGATCGTCTTTGTACCGAGCCTGAATTTTCTTCATTTCCGGCTGGAGTTGCTGCATGACCATCATCGAGCGAGTGCCCTTGAGGGTCAGCGGCGTCACGATGATCATGACGACCAACGTCAGCAGGATGATGGCAACGGCATAGTTCCCGGTGATGTCGTAGAAGAACGCCAACACTGACGCGAAGGCTTTAAAAAACGCTTCCATTGACTAGGCGGCCTTCCTATCGGGAACGGGATCCCATCCGGATCCACCCCAAGGATGGCACCGACCCAGTCGTCGAATCGACAACCAGGAGCCCCGCACGAACCCGTGCACCTCGAGAGCTTCGAGGGCGTAGGACGAACAGGAGGGGACATAACGGCAGGGCGACACCCTGCCGGCGAACACCCATTGATAGCCGCGCACGCACCGTGCCGTCAGACGCGCAGGAATCGAAAGGCGACGCGCCGGGTCAGTTGCCGGCAAAGAATCATGGTCGTGCTGACACGCTGCGCTCATCGGGGACTCCCGACAAGGCGCTCAAGACAGCTCTCAACGTCTCGTAACAGGGCCTCGCGGTCCACTTCCGCCGCACTGGGCTGAATCGCAAAAAGCCAGGCGCCTGAAGGAAATCGGGCCGAATCTGCAGCTCGAACCTCGCCGAGATACGCACGAACTTGGCGGCGCAGGCGATTGCGAACCACGGCAGTTCCGACCTTGCGGGACACTGCGAACGCGACGCGCGGCGGCTCGTCGCCAGTCTGTGGAGATGGAGCCAACATGGTCACCGACACGGTGCCACTACGGACCCGACGGCCGCGCCGCCGCAGTTCTTGGAACGTGCGGCGATCACGAACCCGCCAGATCAGGCCGACAGACGTCGACGGCCCTTGAGCCGGCGCGAACGCAGAACGTTGCGTCCGGCGCGGGTGGACATGCGGGAACGGAAGCCATGCTTCTTCGCCCGGCGGCGGTTATTGGGCTGGAACGTACGCTTCACGAGGGGCCTCCGCGATCTCATAAACCCAGAAGGGGTCCACAGATCATTGATTCATAGACAACGGTTGTGGTGTGGAAACGGGCCCGGCCTGACGCGTGCGCAAGGAGCCCGACACCTGTTCGGATGACAACGCTAGAGCGTGGAGGCCGGATGCGGCAACACCGGCTAGGTGCTACGGTCCCACGCCCGTCCACAGGGCCTCGATACCGGCGCTCTTGAGCGGGGCATGCCTGTGCAGAACAGTGGCGGACCACTCCGTGTGGACAGACGTCGGGTTTTCCACAAGTGTGAACGTTGTTGTGGAACCAAACCCATTGTCAGGGGCCGTCGTGCAGGTGGACCAAGCCGAACAGTTGTGGATGAAGTGCACGGTGGCGCTGCGCGAGCAGGTGTCCGAGGCCGTGTGGCTCACGACGTTTTCCATGGTGACCCCGCTCGGTCTCGACGGAACAACACTTTCGGTCGCTGTGCCCAGTTCTGTGGTGAAGGAGCGGATCGAAACCCGCTACTTGACCCTGGTAAGCGGTGCACTTGCAGACATTGGGCAAAGCGGTGTCCGCCTCTCCATCGAGGTTCAGACCGACGTCGCCCCTGCCTCCGCCAACTTCTCCCCAAACCCATCCACAGGGAATTCCACAGATCTCCCTGGTGATTCCCAGAATCTGTTGACAACTCCCACAAATCTGGGGACAACCCCTGCTCCAGAGCAGGAACTTGGGTTACCCGTCAATCCTCGGTACACCTTCGATGCCTTCGTCACCGGCACCTCGAATCGCTTCGCTCATGCTGCAGCGTTGAGCGTGGCCGAGACACCGGCCAAGTCCTACAACCCCCTCTTTATCTATGGCGACGCCGGACTGGGCAAGACCCACCTTCTCCAGGCAATCGCGAACTACGTCCGAGAGATCTACCCAGGTCATCAGGTTCGCTACGTCTCCACCGAGCAGTTCCTCAATCAATACGTCGATGCGATCCGTCAGAACACCATGCCGGAGTTCAAGAAGCGCTACCGCGAAATCGATGTGCTTCTTCTTGATGACATCCAGATCATCGAAGGAAAAGAGGGGCTCCAGGAAGAGCTCTTCCACACCTTCGAATCGCTCTACCAGGCCAATGCCCAGATCGTGCTGTCCTCCGATCGCCCGCCCGATGCCATTTCCACCCTCGAGGATCGGCTTCGCAGCCGCTTCAAGATGGGCCTCATCACTGAGATCAACCCGCCGGAACTCGAAACTCGTCTGGCGATTCTTCGCAAGAAGGCCGAGCGCGAACCCATCGCCCCGCCCGCCGATGTCCTTGAGTTCATTGCCTCAAACATCACCAACAACATCCGTGAACTTGAAGGCGCCCTCATTCGCGTGTGCGCCTTTGCCAGCCTCACGGGCAACCCCCTCACGGTCGAATTGGCCGAAGGTGTTCTGAGCGACATCCTCACCAATACTCAGCCACGGCCGATTACGCCTGCGCTCATTCTCGAGAAGACCTCGGAAATGTTCGATTTCACGATCGATGAGATCCGTGGCCAAAGTCGCCGCCGACCACTCGTCACTGCTCGCCAGATCGGCATGTACGTCATGCGAGAAATGACCGACCTGAGTTATCCGGCCATCGCTCGAGAGTTCGGCGGCCGAGATCACACCACGGTCATCCATGCCGTCGAAAAGATCAGCGGTCTCATGAAAGAGCGCCGACAGATCTACGACCAAGTCACCGAGCTCACGCAACGAATCAGGAACAGTTGATTCCCGTGACCCTCAACCACCACTCGACCCGAACGTCCGCGCGCAGTTTCGAACGCTCGCGCGGTGGACAACCCGGTGGACCAAGGCGCGCGCGGTACTGCATGAAAAGTGGACGACATGTGGGTGATCCCCCGCGCTGTCACTCCCACCGTTCAAACTGTGGATCACTGTGGATGACACAGGGACAACAAAACTGGCGTCACGCTGGGACTATGCCTTGTTGTCCACAATCCACAGCCCTTATTACAACTACTACCAATTTCTCATTCTTTTTTACAACTACAACAAGCACCACCGCCTGTCAGGAAAGTGAGCCGACGTGAAGTTCCGTTGTGAGCGAGATCCACTCGTCGAAGCCATCTCCGTAGCGTCTCGAGGCGTCACCTCGCGCAGCTCTGGTCGCCAAGCCCTTCTAGGTCTCAACCTTGTTTTGGTTGGCGATCAACTCCAGGTCACCGGAAGCGATCAAGATCTCGCGATCATCGCGATCGCCTCTGTCTCCGGTTCCCGCGATGGAACCGTTCTCGTTCCCGCCAAGCTCCTCACCGAAATTGTGCGCAATCTTCCCGAAGGAGCAGTGACCTTCGAAGCAGACGACAACGAGGTTCGCATCGGATCTGGGCGTTCACAGTTCGCGGTCAAAACGATTGCGGTTGATTATCCGCCGATGCCGGAAGCCGCCGAGTCATCAGCCACGATCGACGCCGCTCTACTCCGTGATGCGATCTCTCAAGTTGTGTCTGCCGCAAGTACAGACGAGTCCCGCAAGTTTGAACTCACCGGTGTCTCGATTGCAGCTCACGGAACCGGCATTCGCTTGGTGGCGACCGACACCTACCGTCTGGCTATTCGCGATCTTCCAGGCACATCAATTCTCACCGAAGGTCAGAAAGTCCTTGTTCCTTCGCAAGCACTGAAAGAACTCAACCGACTTCTCACGACTGCTGAAACAGTGACTATCGGTCTTGCCGATCGATATGTTTCGTTCGAGGTCGACGGCGTGCGGTTAGTCAGTCAACTGATCGACGGAAGCTTCCCCGACTACGAGAACCTTCTTCCAAAGTCGGCCGACTCGCATCCGAACCGACTCACGATTGAACGGGAAACGTTCCTCGAAGCTCTGAAGCGTGTTGGCCTGCTCTCCAAGGAAAACACCAAGATTCGTCTCGACATCAAGAACGATTCCGTGGAACTCATTGCAGAAAGTTTCGACGTTGGTAAGGCCGATGAAGTCATCGATGCACGACACGTTGGCGAAGAACTCGAGATTTCGTTTAATCCCGAGTATCTCCGTGCAGGAATCGAAGCGGCTCCGTCTGACGAGATCACGATCGAAATTGCGCGGCCGACAAGTCCGGTTCTTATTCGCGGCAATGAGACCGACGATTTCTTGTACCTGTTGATGCCGATCCGTAACTGACGTGCGTCTCGCTCGTCTCTGGCTCACCGACTTCCGGTCCTACGCCAGCGCGGATATTGCTTTTGCACCAGGCCTCACGGCACTACTTGGTCAAAACGGCGAAGGAAAAACCAACGTCATGGAAGCCATTGGCTATCTCGCGACGTTGTCGTCTTTTCGTGGTGCACCAAACGACGCATTAGTCAGGGCAGGCGCGTCCTCGGCCATCGTCAGAGCAGAGGGCGAGCGTGAGGGCCGACAACTTCTGATCGAAGCAGAAATCGCAGCCACTGGTCGCGGTCGCGTCCAAGTCAACAAACAAAAATTGGCGCGCACCCGCGATCTTCTCGGCGCGTTGCGCGTTTCGGTCTTTGCCCCCGACGATCTTGAGTTGGTCAAGGGTGGTCCAGCGGAACGACGCCGCTATTTGGATGACGCGTTGGTTGCCCGCCGGCCGGCCTTCGATTCATTGCGGTCCGATCTCGACCGAATCCTTCGTCAACGCAATGCCTTACTTAAGCAATCTGGCGGTCGACTGAGTCCAGAGGTCGAAGCAACCCTCATGGTCTGGGACGCCAAGTTCATCGAAACCGGTGAAGCGCTTGCCGACGCGAGAAACGAACTCGTGCAAGAACTTGGCCCGGCACTCGACCTCGCCTATTCGCAAGTCGCTGGTCGGCCTGTTCCTGTAAGCGTTTCTTACGAGGCTCCCTGGCGCGAACAAGGTTTGGCAGCAGCTCTCGAGGCAGCTCGGCGCGATGAGCTTCGTCGAGGCGTGTCCCTCGTTGGTCCCCACCGCGACGACCTCGTGCTGCATCTCGATCAGTTGCCATCGCGGACCCATGCCTCGCAGGGAGAACAACGTTCACTCGCATTGGCATTGCGTCTCGCCGCACATCGCGTCGTGACGGATGCGACCGGGTCCTCCCCGATTTTGTTGCTCGACGACGTCTTTTCTGAACTTGACCCCGATCGCAGCGCTGCGCTTCTCGAACATTTGCCTCCGGGCCAAACCGTGCTTTCAAGTGCAGCGGGGTTGCCACCGGGGGCCTCTCCGGAGTTGGTGTTGCGAGTTTCGAACGCAACAATTCGCCCCGAGTAGCGCGAACCGCTGACGCCTCAATCTGGCGGCCTCTTTCGAAGTGCGCTCCCTACACTGCTCTCATGCCATGGGAACCATTGCCAGATGCCTCAACCGGCGATCCCGTTTCGATGCATGCAAGCCTTGATCGCATCGTGCGTCACCTTGGTGGACCTTCAGCGGATGTCACGACTGGCATCTTCGGACGATGGCCCGAACTGGTTGGCGATGCGGTTGCTGCACAAAGTCGACCGGTTGCAATGAAGGGAACAACCCTCGTTGTTGCAGTTTCTGATCCGGCATGGGCAACGCAACTGCGATTTCTCGAACACGATTTGATCGAACGACTTCGAGCAGAGCTCGGCCAAGATGCAATTGATGCCATTGATGTTCGTGTTCGACCAGAACAGGCTGGCTGACCCTGTCGCATCAGTACGTACGTGCGTCATGATTTGCGCGTCGTAATACCCGGAAAACACGCGTGTCACTGGTAGGATTGTCCGGCTGTGACAGACGCAGTTCGAACGTCGAATTCGCAGTTTGTACCTGTTGTTCTCGCAATCAAGACACCGGCGAAGTACCGGTAAGGGGAAGCCCAAAGCGTGGCGAAAACCACCGAAGAGTACGGCGCAAAAGACATCACGATCCTCGAGGGTCTCGAGGCGGTGCGCAAACGACCCGGCATGTACATCGGTTCCACCGGTCCTGCCGGTTTGCATCACTTGGTCTACGAAGTCGTCGATAACTCTGTCGATGAAGCAATGGCCGGTCATGCCTCTCGCATCGAGGTGACATTGCTGCCCGACGGCGGCTGCGAGGTTGTC